>Ga0209716_1000094_pt1 | contig 90765 bp, 64 predicted proteins | sample COGITO_mtgs_1205_FD_184811 | JGI IMG/M metagenome (GOLD analysis project Ga0209716, IMG submission 184811) | Pelagic marine microbial communities from North Sea - COGITO_mtgs_120531 (SPAdes) (version 2) | ecosystem: Environmental > Aquatic > Marine > Epipelagic ... | reverse complement strand
AACCAAGTCCGCTCATCTCGGCAATTCCACCTGCGTTGTCAGCAACCGGTCCGTAAGCATCGACGGTCATGGTCACACCAACTGTAGCAAGCATGCCCATTGCTGCCATTGCGATGCAATAGAGGCCAAATTCTCCATCGCCCAGGGTACCAAAGTGGTTTGCACCAAGAATTCCACCTGCAATCAGAAGGATTGGGATGAAAGTTGACATCATACCGACTGAAAGTCCGGCAATAGCATTGGTTGCAGGTCCAGTCTTGGACATTTCACCGATGTGAGGAATGGCCCTGGTTTTGATTCCAAAGACTGGCTCAATACCGGTGTAATATTCAGTGACTAATCCAATGAAGATTCCTACAAGACTGCCCAGTACGACTGAATGCATAACACCTAGATGGACGTCGATTAAGCCAGCCTGGATGGCACCATAGCCGCCTGCCCAGAACAAAGCTGCTGCAATGAATGTGGTGTTACGTAGCGCTGCTGCTGCGTCTTTGCCGTTCTTGAGAACGAACATTGAGAACACACCAACAATGGATGCTACATAACCAATGAGACCAAGCATAATTGGCATCATGATGTAATCGCTCGAATTCCCTGTGAAGAGATCCCCACCAAATCCCTTGGAACTTGCAATAATCATTGCTGCGATAATCGAACCAACAAAGGATTCGAAGATATCTGCACCCATTCCAGCAACGTCACCAACGTTGTCACCAACGTTATCTGCGATAACACCAGGGTTTCGTGGGTCGTCCTCTGGGATTCCCGCTTCGACTTTACCAACCAAATCTGCGCCAACGTCTGCAGCCTTGGTGTAAATACCACCACCAACACGAGCGAAGAGCGCAATGGATGAAGCACCCATACCGAATCCTGCTGCGGGAGCGAGGTTTGGACTGGATCCATCCGCACCGAGCCAGAATGCGATAAGAGAAATACCGAGGAGCCCAAGTCCACCAACGGAAAGGCCCATGACTGCACCACCGTTGTATGAAACTGCGAGAGCGCCGGCTTTGCCGTCGTTCTTTGCAGCCATTGTTGTTCGGCCGTTTGCTGAAGTTGCAGCACGCATCCCTGAGAATCCAGCAGCAACAGAGGCTAGAGCACCTGCGAAGAAGGCGATTGCGGTATCCAGGCCGTTAAGTGGTATCAGCACCAGGCCGACGACCACGACGAATACCGAGAGTACTTTGTATTCTGCAAAGAGAAACGCCATGGCTCCCTTTTGAATTTCCTCAGTGATATTAGCAACCTTTTCGTTGTCAATTTTCACTTTGTTTACTTGTTGATACAGCATAAACGCAACGGCAAGTCCGAAAAGACCTGCACCCGCAGCTATCATTGGTATATTTCCCATCATTATAGAACACCTGTTGATTTGGCGACCTAAGAACCCCTCATAAGTGGTTCCCTCCAAAAAAAAGCCACTGTGCTGATTTAGAGTACTTTCTCATTGTACCGAGCGAGCATACGCAGTTGAATGGCCCACACCATGATTTCAACAGGCAATTGTTCAAAGAGGAGAGAGGTTTGGGTAAAGATATGTCCATCAGTGCAGAGGAGATTTTGGCTGAGATTGGTCCAGTCCAAGAAATCCTCGACGAACATGACGGCGTTGTCAACGTGATTGACACAACCGATGGGAACATTATGCTCTCCTTGGACGGAGGCTGCAACGGCTGTTCATCCACTCCGATGACCGCCATGCAAATTTATTACGCCTTGAAGAAACTGGACCATGTCAACGATGTCATCTTCGTGAACGGAGAATTGCCCGAATACATGCGGACCTTCATTGACCAAAAAATGGCCAAAGAAGCACAAAGTGGTGGCGATGACCCACCCGGCGAAATCGTCTGAATCACTCTTCAGAATCCCGGCCAATGCTGTGAGGGTTGGCGCCAAAGGACAGGTTTTCTCCTTTGATGTTCATTCGAGCCGACACCGCGAGAATCACGCAGAACAAAGCAAGGGGCTTTGGAAGATAGTTTGAGCCCCACAATACTCCACCTGCATAGGACAGCCACCAGAGAACTCCTGCAGCCAGCATGAGGGTGAAGAAAATGATGTTTTGAGCGATCTCTTCGGCCATTTCCGACCGTGAAAGTGTGGCTATAAACGTGAACAGGACTGCAGACACACCGCACAAGGCCTCGGCCAGGTGTTCCAAGAACGCAACATCCACCATGCAATGTCCAAGAGAAGGACCCTCTTGAAGGTGGGGGCGAGGTTTGCGAACCTTTGTTTAGGGTCGTCGTTTGTTTCGCTCCATGGCAGTCGGCTCCTTCACGCTCCCAACGCCTCGGCCGACGCCACCTCACTTCTCCAGAAACCAAGTGGCTAAGGTCTTGCATCAAATGGGGATATTGCTTGAACTTCAGGGGGCCAACGTATTCCGAGTCCGCTCCTATCAAAATGCAAGCAGGATGTTGGGTACGATTACTCAGGACTTTGGTGAACTTGTTGCCTCGGGACAACTCTTTGAGATGAAGGGAATCGGCAAGGGCCTTGGAAGTGCCCTATCTCAAGCCGTCCTCGAAGGAGAGTGGCCTGAAGATTGGGTCGACAAGCATGCATCCACGCCTGCTGGAATGATTGAGATGCTTGGAATCCCTGGCCTCGGCCCCAAGCGAATCAAATTGATGCATGACGAACTTGGAGTGGATTCAGTGGCCAGCCTCAAAGAGGCTGCTGAAGAAAACAGAATCGCCCCGATGAAGGGTTTTGGTGCAAAATCTCAGCAACGAATGCTCGACGGAATAGAACTCCTTGCACGGTTTAGAGAACGAAGGCGCCTCGACATAGGATTGCGATATGGAGAAGCGTTTCAGAGAAAAATTGCAGGAATCGACGGCGTCAATCGTGCTACGCTTGCAGGAAGCGCTCGTAGGCGGAAAGATACCATCGGAGATTTGGATTTGGTCGTATCAGTTGATGCGGCTCATCATGAAACCGTGGCGGAAAGAATTCTCTCACTCCAAGGCATTGCCGATGTGAAAGGGGCAGGCGACTCTAAAATCAGCCTCATTCTTGACACATCGGTGTTTGACGATACCTTCGCAGTCGGCCACATTGACCCGAATGTACTGGACGCCATTGGAGGAGATGATTACGAGCAGCTTGAAGCGGGCGGAACCATTGATGCGCAAGTTCGCCTCGTGCCTCCACACGTCGAACCGTTCACCCTGGCCTACTTCACAGGCAGCAAAGAGCACAACATTGCCTTGCGCCAACGAGCCATTGACCGTGGCCTTCGATTGAACGAGTTTGGACTCATACCTGAAGATAAGGCAGGCGACCTCAAAGGAATGGAAGCAGCAGTTCATTCCCTCCAAGCCCTTAGCGAACAAGAGATCTATGCTCATCTCGACATGGAATATGTGGTGCCTGAATTGCGCGAAGACATGGGCGAAGTGGAGGCTGCAACCTCTGGAAACCTTCCCAAACTTTTGGAGATGAACAGCATCAAAGGGGCACTCCACAACCACACCACACTTTCTGACGGTGAAGCGAGTCTTGAGCAAATGGCGGATACAGCCCGGAAGATGAACTGGTCATGGCTGGGTATTGCTGACCATTCCCCCTCCCTTAAAATTGCAAACGGGGCAAGTTCTCAAGACCTCCTGGACCAAGGTCGAACCATCAAAGCCTACAATCAAAAATGGGCAGAAGAAGGTGTAGATTTCCGCTTATTTCACGGTGTCGAATCCGATATACTCGCTGGAGGTAAGTTGGACCATCCGGATGAAGTGCTCAGTGAACTGGACTATGTGGTAGCAAGCGTACACGCCATGACGAAATGGCGTTCAAGAGATGAAGTCGAGAATACCGAAGAACTACTCAAAGTCATTGACCACCCCGCCACGACCGTGCTTGGCCACCCAACTGGACGAATCTTGCAGGGGAGGGATGGCTATGAGGTCGACTTGTTTGCTGTTTTGGAACACATGGCGGACCACAATCAAGAAGGACGCCTCAAGGCCGTTGAACTCAATGCAAGTCCATACCGTCTGGATTTAGATTGGCGCTTGTGCAAACATGCAAAGGGCCTCGGCGTTCCGGTCGTCATCAATCCTGATGCGCATTCAATCAGAGGACTTAGCGACATCACCTACGGCCTCATGACCGCTCGAAAAGGGTGGTTGGAAGAAGGGGATGTCCTCAACTCACTTTCTGGTGAAGGACTCGCTGCAAGGATGAATTGACCTTAGGGCTAAGCACACCTTCATGACACACCTCCGCTTGGGGGTGTTATGCGCACCCTTCGCACCATCATCATGGGAAGCATGATGATCATACCAGGTCTTATTCTTGGATTCGTTATTTGGTACATCGCAGGGAAACCTACGACTGAACCTTTGGAATCCCTCATTTGCAACGTTATTCCGTTAACTTCAATCTTTTTGGGGCTCTACTTTGGATGGAAGACCGGTGAAGAATACGACGTAAGAAATACGGAATAAGCAGGAGAGTCGGCCCGTGAAGCGTTCAGAAAAGGCAGAACGAATTGCACAACAGTTGGAAGCATTCTATCCGGTCATCCCTATTCCTCTAGACCATAGCAATCCGTTTGAGTTGCTCGTTGCCGTGCTGATGAGCGCACAAACAACCGACCTCAAGGTCAACGAAGTCACACCGGCCCTTTTTGCAAAAGCTGACAACCCACGAGCGATGGCGAATCTCTCAGTTGATGTCATTCTTAACGACATCAGGCAAGTCGGCTTGGCCCCTACCAAAGCGAAGAACATTCGCCGACTTTCTGAAATGCTCAACGAACTGCATGGGGGGGAAGTCCCCGATTCCTTTGAGGCCCTTGAAGCACTTCCTGGTGTTGGGCACAAAACTGCTGGCGTTGTTATGGCACAGGCCTTTGGCGTACCAGCATTTCCTATCGACACCCACATACACCGGCTTGCTGCTCGCTGGGGGCTCTCCGATGGAAGCAATGTTGTCAAAACAGAGCGGGACTTGAAGGCAGTTTTCCCAAAAGAAAAATGGAACGATTTGCATCTCCAAATTATTTTCTTTGGGCGTGAGTACTGTCCCGCTCGTTTCCACGACCTAGCGAAATGTCCCATCTGCTCATGGTCGGCCACCAAAAAGCGAATTCGGGAAGAAGCTCGTAAGTGAGTTCAGAACAACGAGAAGTTGCGGCCAACCATGCTCGTGACAAGGATGATTGCAGCGAGAACCATCGTCACACGCATGGCCACATGCATCCCTTCTTCTTCGTGTGCCTCACGAATGAATGCATAGGCAACAAGCGACAAGGCTGTTGTCTGGAGAATTGCGCTCATGGCCGCAAAAAGAGCCACTTGACCTTCAAAACTATCATTCGCTTCAGCCAAGTCATCAATTCCCTTCTCGGTCAGAAGGTCATAATCTGAAGCGTTTGGGGACGATGATGACAATGGGAATTCAGCAAAAACGGTCGAAAAAACGAGGACGATGAGACCGATCATCAACCATTTTTGAAAAGAATACATCGAGCCTTTCGCCATGTTAGCGGGAGGTTGGTACGGTGAAGCAGCAGGATTCATTGCCGGGGGCATGGGCGGTTGCATATCCATTCCACCCAAAACGAAGGGTATGAACATTCCTCAGATTCATCAGGACCCAAAGACGCCTGAAGCACTCTCTAACATAATGGCGGTCAAAAGGGAGGCGATACCCGAAACCCATGTAAGAAGAATCATTTGCCCCACTGCGCTTGAGCGAGTACCACCTCGAAGCCGTGTGGCAATCGACGAAACGGCGACCACTTGCATCAAAATCAATAAGGAAATGATGATTTTGAACATCCTGATGTTGTCATCTACAGATGATGCATCTTCCATGACGGGAAGAGCAACACCTGCCCCGAAATCAGAGAGGGCAGAAACATCGGTTTGGGTAAGGCCACCTGCAACCCCAGCAATCGATTCTCCAAGTTGCAGCACAATGGCGGTCGTTACGTTAAGAGCGGCTACACTCGAAATCAAAAGACCGAGGGCAACTCCCCACATGGTATTTGCAGACAATGACCTTCTGTTCCTCAGTGAGAGGAGATTTCCAACAGATCTTGATACCATTTCTGCTGTTGCTGCAGGTTGGCCGGATGACTGAGAGCCTTCAATGTAAATTCGAGTGTAACGAGAGATAACGGCGGAATTGGTATCTGCAGTAAAATAGTCCCATGCACGGTCCGAGTCAATTCGGGTCGACAAGCGCTTTTCCAATCGGTCAATGGAATTGTCAAGCATTCCAAAGTCAATACCTCGGAGCGCCTTGATGGTTGCGGAAGGTTCTGAGGAACGAGCTTGTGCGGTCCCACCCAGTGCCCGAATGAAATCCGGATATGTTTGGTCCCTACGCTGGATTTGGTTTTCTTCCCTACGAATCATCAACGATGGTATGAGAAGGGGTGAAAGTGGAACTGCGATGAACAGAAGACCGTATTTATCCCATTGGGATGTTAACTCTTCAAAGACCCAAATGAGGGTTAAAACACTGGTCACAACGAGAACGATGGTGACCAGGCCTGAAATCAATAACGAGCGTCTGAAATTAATTCTAAAGGGTGTATCCATTTCATCACGGGCAAAGGTGAGGTCCTTTGGAATCGTAGCCCTGAAGGCGAAAACTGCCCCCATTTGTACGAAGCCGAACACCAAGGAAGCCAGAAGAAGAAAACGAAGACGGCTGGCTACTTCGATGGGTGTATCGGTATCGGAGCCCACCTCGAAGAGAACCAAATGAATACCTGCAATCACAAGACCAAACAGCCCAGCAGTCACCAGGGAAACATAAATTTCCTTGAGCGTGTCAACCGACTCCAGTCGTGTATCGTACAGAGTATTGTATTGTTCAGCAATCGTTTCCTGCTCGGAACGCATGAACTGATCGATGGGCTGGCCTGCTTCAATTGAAAACGCCATTCGACTCAAAAAATCAGACCAAAGCGGACTTGGACTCTGCTGTGCAACAATCCGAGCAGCCTCTGGAAGCGACGTGTGCCATTTGTCAACCAAGGTCTCAATTCGTTGGACTTCAGTAGCGAGTTCTCCATAATCCCTCATCTGTTTGAGAATGTCAAAGATTGATTGAGCTCCAACCTCACCAATTGAAAGGATACCCATGCGCGTGATGAACATGTGCATTTCTGCTTCAATGAGACTGGCAGAACGCTGGACATCGAGGATTGGGAAGCCAATTGCAGCAACAGAGGCCATAGCAGTGAGGAGGATGACCAGTAAAATTCCAGTAATTCCAGAAAAGAGCGCCCCTTCACTGAGGCCTCCGGTAAGAACTACAAGAACAATCGAGAAGATGAAGGTGAAAATCGAAACCGGAAGAACATAGAGGCTAAGGAAACGCCCAATAGGCATCTCTAGACGACGCAGTGCAATGTGCCAGATCGGCATGCGCTCCATGTCTCATCATCTCCTCATTTCTGGTTGACGCCGACCCATGTGTCAATAGCTCGGCTGAAATGGTCCCAGCCGTTGGAATAGTAGAGCCCAAGGAGGTCAAACACGTCGTCATAATGAGTCAAGCCACGGTCAACCATTCGCTGAATGGCATCGGCCCTACGAAGCATCTCATCGTAGATATCTCGCTTGTTCGCAAAACCTGCCATTGCAGCGATCTTGTTCTCAAGCAAATGTGATTGGAACATACCACGGAAATAGTGTTTATCTTTGACAGGGTCCCATTCGAACATACCACGGGTCAGCACACCGTCACTGTGTTTATTGTAACCAATGACTTCGTCAATTCCTGTGATACGACGGGCAATACCTCCACCTGGGGCCTCAACCACTTCTTGGAAAATCGCAAAGTTAAGATTGTCAAAGAAACGAATGGGAACGTTGATCGGGTCGCCGGTAAAACGTTGAATCATCTTGACAATTGATGATGCGTGGAACGTAGCGATGACCGGGTGGCCGGTCTGCATGGCTTGGAAAGCAGTAGCACCCTCTACACCACGAATCTCACCGATGATGATGTAACGAGGACGGCTTCGCAATGCAGCCTTAAGCAGGTCGAACATCTCGACACGAGATTCTTCATTTTTTGCATCACGGGTGACGAGACGCTGCCAAATCTTGTGGCGAACCTTAACCTCAGGCGTGTCTTCAGCAGAATAAATCTTAACGTTGTGGTCAATGAACGGTAGAATCGCATTCAGGGTTGTTGTTTTACCGGATGCTGTTTCCCCAGACACCAAAACGGACATACCGTATTCAAGGCAAATCCAGATGTAGGCTGCGACTTGAGAAGACATCGTACCCCACTGAATGAGTTGAGTAATCGAGATGGTTTCTTCTGCGAATTTACGGATGGTGAACGACGGACCAAGCATAGATACGTCGTCGGAGAAAATGATGTTGATACGTGAACCATCAAGAAGAACACCGTCAATAATTGGTTTGTTGTCCGAAACAGGCCTACCAATACGTTCCGACATAGCACGGAGGTAACGGGAGAGAAGTTCTCGTTCACGGAATCGAATGTTGGAAGTGACCATTCCGAAGACCTTGTGATCCATGTGAATGTGCTTCAATCCTACCGAGTGTATGTCTTCCAGCATCTCATCAGAGAGCAGAGGTTCAAGCGGTCCGTTTCGAATCAGGTCACGAATAACGACATAAGTTAGTCGTTCCCGCTGTTTTTCATTCACGGTCAGACGCTTGTCATCCATGCCGAGCATTTCCCAAAGCCGACCCTGTCGACGAACGAGGTTGTTGGCTTCTGTATCAAGGATGGTGTATCTGTCAATCATTTGACCCAAGATGTTTTCAAATTCTGAATCGGTGGTAAACGAAGGGGCTGAGGGAGCTTCTTGGAGAAGTGTTTCAATGAGTTCACGACGGATGTTTTCCTCTTCCTCAGTCAATTGAGGCTCCAATCCGAACCAAAGAATTGTACCACCGCCATCGTCATCTGCCGGAGGTTCGTAGATATGGACAAAAATCGGTTCCCTCGTCACATAAATCAAGTTGAGAGGGCGAGTTTTCATGGCGCCACGGTCCAATGGGCCGTAGTACATTGGCCGAGTACCGTAGCGTTGCTCAAAGTCACGAACCCAGTCGGCTACGTGAGGATAAGCCGCCATGACACCGTTCAGGTCTCCTTTAGCAAATCGAGGTTCGTCGCTCATAATACATCCACCTCCTCAACTGACCGCCGTGATGTCCACGATAAAACCCATTCCTGGCTCAACACGCCATCCAATACTTGATTGAATGGGCCCTGCTGCCCGTAGGAACCGTGTGACAACGATATTACGTTTGATTTCTCCACCGATAAGTGCGTTTTCCAAGTCAAGAACAACCTCGGCCGATGCACGCAATGTGTGAAGCAGTTTGCCGTCCATTTCGTCCGGGTCCAAGCAGAGCATGAACGAACGTCCTTCGGAAGCGACCTTGCGCATTTGTTGCATTAATTGAAACCGGCCGTTATCATCAAGATTGTCAGGCATGAGCGAACTTCCAGAGTCAAAGAGGATGACGTCAGCAGAGGGAACTGCTGGACTGGCCAGCACATCCTCGAGCGTCACATCACTTTTTGATTCGGCAATGGTTCCAAACCGACTGATGACCATCAAGCGGCCTTCCCGAATTGCATCGGTAATGCCGTAGCCTACACTTTCCATTTGTTCAATCCAGCCACGAGTCGTGAGTTCGGTCGTAACGACGAGAACCTTGACTCCGTTCTGAATCATACCGTGTACAAGGCGCTGAGAAATCAACGATTTACCCGCTCCGACTTTTCCTTGCAACACATAGAGCGAACGATTTGGCATTCGAAGACCCATTGAGTCTCCGAGCGAGTCGGTTTCAACATCAAAGGGGAAGCCATCTTCCACTGGTTTGTGAGCAATTAGGAATGGATTATCTTCAAACGACATGTAAACGCACCTCTTCGTCGGTTGTTACAGAGTGTATGAATCCACCAACTTTAACCGATGAACCTGTAAAAAATATTCGAACATCGTCGCCGTTACTGTATCCAAAACTTGTGTCATCAGCTGTGACTTCAACCATGTCACCGGGACCCCATGATGTAGCAGAGGCCACGAAGGCGAAGGATACACCTGACGGTTCAATTCCATCGATCAGCAGTTGGTAGTTGGTCGTAGAAAGTTCATGCAATCCATCGTTTAACAGATAAAATGTCATGCTTTCAAAAGCTGGAAGCGTTGGATTGTCATCGTAGGAGACCATCGCTGGGTCCCCTGCAAAAGTCACGCTTATTTCTCCGGATATCATCGCCTTACGGTCAGCCTTGGTGGTGACTTGAACTGCGTCGGACCATTCGTTAATCAGAAGGGAACTTGCACCGCCAGAGACCAGCAATGCCGTTATCAGCATGATAAATGAAGATGCTCCGCCGTCCGCCATGCCATCACCTCAAGCAAGAATATGGCCAACGGTTGTTGGTCCAACGGTCATTGAAATCCTGTCTTCTCCAATTGCACCTGCATCAATCCACTGGAGAAACAACGTTTCCCCGGAATACCAGTTGGTCGACGATATCGTCGAAGTGTAAATGGTGTCAAACTGTTCAGGGTTGGCTCCGTCAGTGAACACCCACATCTCATCGTAGTCAATGGTCAGCGTTCCTGAGTTGGTGAAGTTAGCATATACGGCTGCACCTAATGTTGCTGTCACGCTTGCAGTACCAGAATTTCCAACACAAGCGGTTGAACAGGTCGTAACAAGGGTCGGTGCGGAGGAGTAATTTCCGTGGCTGGTGATTACCACATCAATAATTTCTCCACTTGACCCTACCGTGTACGTCCCTGCAAATCCACCGTTGCCTGTTGTGGTACTCAAGGTTCCGTTTGTATATCCTGTGCCCGGTGTCGCAATGGTGGTGGCAACGATTGCCCCCTCCCATAGCGTAGCATCATCGATCGTAAAGGTCGGAATAGGCTCATCTGCATCGTCCAGTCGTTCAAGACCGGTATCGATTTGAGATGAAATGGATTGATACGCCATTGAAAAAACGACGAGCATCGAAATGCCTATGATCAATCCACCAATTCCAACCGATGCGCCCATTCACTCTTCACCTCTGAGGAGTTCCATTTGGCGCCATGAAGACACAAGAGCTGAAAAGGTCAACAGTTCACGATGTGGGAGATGGTCTTCCAATGCTGTTTCAGGGTCACCCGGTTCAGCAAGTTGGACGATCGCCATAACGCTTCTACCTTCAGTGTCTGTCAACATTCCTGAATCAATAGCCTTCTGAGTAAAACTCACTGCAGCCATGCCGGACATGTGGTCCAGCAAAAGTGCAGAAACTGTCGGAGCACCAATTTGATTTGCCGAGCCAGTAACTGTTGCCGCTGGTGCGTTCAAGAACGGATTAGCAGCGAGAGCTTGGGCTTCATACAATTCAACCAAGGGAGCTTCATCATGCTCCATCATTCGGGATTGCCCTCCAACTTCAACAACTTCTCCGGTGGCTGTAATGATGCGATCTCCTGCACCTAATTCGTCACTTTCGTCGTCGGAAGAGGATTCAGCATCAGAAGATGAAGTTCCATCTGCCGAGGCTTGAGGAAGTGCTCCGTCTTCTAAGCGACCTTCAACCATTCGAAGAACGTCTTCCACCATGTCGAGACGACTGCTGATGAGTCGTTCAAGACCTGATGTATCAACCGTCGCAGGGGGAAGGTTCACCGGTGCGGCTTGTGGAGCAAGTGTTGCTGCCACGTTTGGTACGCTCTGCTGACTGTTAATCCGAGCTTTGGTCGGTCCAGGGGAAATGGTCCATGCATCTTCGTCGCTCAGCATTCCCTGTTCGGGAAATGGGACTTGTTCAATGGCCACATTGGCCAATATCTTCAGTCGCTCTTCGCTTAACGATTGGTCTGCACTTTTATTTCCGCCAGAGATTCCACTAAATGGCCATGCCATATTCATCTCTCCTCTAAGCAAAATGCTTAGAAATCAGATAATTGGCTGGCCAGCGGTACCAGAAACTTCGAGCACTTGGTAGGTTGAACCGCTACCTTCAATGTGGATCCACATTGTTACAGTCCCCGCACCACAGTTGTTGGGAGTAACAACGAATGCGTATCCCGCACCGGGGTTAACAGTTGCCTGGGCGGCTCCGTTAACATCGTCCATGTCATAGAAGACGTGGTTTCCTGAGTCGACTGTGTCGCTTTGTGTACCACAGTACAATTGGACCACAACATCAGTATCCGCAACGGCAGTACTGCCGGGTGCGAGCTTGACAAACAACATGTAATCGTTTGCAGCATCTTCAGAACCAGCGTTTACCATGAAACGAGATGTGCTCTGCTTTGCGGTATCATCACCGGTCTTTTGAGCATTTTGTTGAAGTTTTTCAGCGGTTTGGATGATGACTGCTGCAGCAACTGCGGCAACCAAAATCAAAGCAATAAACACGATCATAGCACCGATTCCGATTGCTGCAACTGTGTCTTCTTTTTGTGAATTATTTTTGTTCTCCATCTTTCATCACCTCAAATAACTGCAAGGCCTTGTGAGACCGTTGCATCAAATCGTTCGTATGTAAATCCTGCACCTGCAGAGTCAATCAAGAGAGTGACGTCCGCATCGGTGGAGCAAGTTGGAAGAGCCATTGTGTACGAGTACATCTCGTTAGGAGCAAATGCAACAGGGTTGACTCCAACTGTATTGATGTTGGTAGCAGCTGCCATGTCTCCGTCATCTACACCAGCAGCACAAATAACAGTCCACTTGACGTCCCCACCATCAACATTGCTGCTTCCGGCTGCAAGTTCAAGGGTCAAGACAACAGTGTTGGTTGCGCCACGGACGCCTCCAATAATGTTGATCTTGTTGGACATAGACTTTTGAGTATCGTCGCCAGTCTTTTGTGCATTTTGTTGCAATTTTTCAGCCGTCTGAATAATGACGGCTGCAGCAACTGCAGCTACAAGAATCAGAGCAATGAAGACAATCATTGCACCAATACCAATAGCCGCAAGTTCATCGCGGTTTTCGTTCGTTTTTTCGTTTTTCATATTTTTCACCATTTTTGTTTTGTTCACTCGTCTCTGCGAGTGGAATGTGATGGGTCAAGAAGAGCCTCCTTGACCGAGGTTAATTCGAAGTGGCATGCGTATGATGGCCACTTCATCTGGAGCGAGATTACGAATAAATGGAAGTTCTTCAGCAGTAAAACCTGCTGGAAGCCATGGGGAAAGAAGAATCTCTGAGAGGGGTTCCATTGAACGATTTTGTGCACGCATGGTGATGGTAATCTCTCCGGAGCGCATCTCATAAGAGGTTGCTACCGACAGTTTACGGGTGAGGGGGATGTCTTCGGAAGTCATCCGGTAATCCGGTTTAATCTCAAATCGCAACGGGATGTTCCCGCCAGGTGCAATAATTGGTAGGTCAACGTTCGGAGGGAATGCAGTCCAACCCTCTGGCACCGGTGGCTTGAGGCGTAGCATAGGCATTGGAATCGGACCGTCGTTGATGATCCGAACAAGAAGGACACCCGCATCACCGCCTGCTGGCCATCGTGTATCCACACCCATCCAGAAGTGACGGAACAGGAAGGGGTTAAGCGTGGAGGAATTGCCTCCAATGAGGTCTTCGAGGAGGTATTCTACTTCCTCCGTTGCCGCCCTGATGTCACCTACTTCGGCAGCCGCTGTGGATTCTCGTAGTTTGAAGAGGATGTGTTCCGCCTCGTCAAGGCTGATGCGCTTGTGTACCAAAAGCCTGTGAAGCATCGCAATGCTTCGGCGAAGATGCAAGACATCCTCTTCTAGAGATTCGAGAATGGATTCAGCATGCTTGATGTTTTTCTTGGCTCGCGAAAGGTTGTGCATGCCGAGGTATACCTTGGCTTCTCCAAGGTCAAGTTCAGATTCTGTCAACGAGGCATTGTTTCGGCGAGCTGCCTTTCGAGCAATTCGTTCTAACGTTTGTGACGCTTCTAGAATGCCCGCTTCTCGTGAGGCGAGATCCTCTGATGAGGACTCTTCGAAATCCATCTCAGCATCCTCAGACATCGGTATCCACCTCCGTCTCAAGGGCTAGGGAGCCAACATCAATCGGCTTCGGGGCCTCAGGTTCCACCATCTCTTCGTTGCCGTTGTCACTTGGTCCGAGCAACGAACTCAGGTCCAATCCATCGTCTGCCAGATCGTTGAGCAAACGTGCTGGGTCGCCGAGGTCTCGCTCGATACGAATACTCTTGATTTCAGCATCGGTCAATCGACCGTAGAGGTTACCGTACATCTTGTCTGAACGCTTGAGGAAGTACCAAACTCCGATCATGATAATGAGGAAGTATGACCCCATGACAACGAGGTTCTGAGAGTTCGCTGAGAGTTGAGGGGGGAGGCCCAAAACGATAGCCAACATACCAAGCACTGGAATTGAAAGAATGATGGTTAATTGGCGACGACCGTCTCCCAGTGCTTCAAAGTGGTCCGAATAGATCGTTGATATCCCCTTGCGGGCTCGCTGGTAATCTTCGTGGATGAGGCGGAATTCTTCGCTGCTCTTCCACGTCATTCGCCAAATCCACAAGGCATTGAGAATCAAAATTGTTGGACCCCATATGGGGACCCCTTGGACTTCGTAGCCAAATCCAAGATGGAATGCAAATCCAAAACTCAGGACGCCGGCATATACTCCGCCCAACTGCCACTTTTCAGATTGCGAAGCAAGTCGGGTAAAGGCAAAGGATACAAGAGCTGCAACGATACATGCTATGAAAGCAATGGATAGACCTGGGGAGGCGGATTGAACGTTTTGTACGACCAATTCTTGGTCGTTGGATTCAAGGTTGTTGTCTCCAGCGTAAATGGAGGTGAGGGATATATTGCAATCAGCCTGCGAGCGCACTTCCCACCAATCGATGGTATCGGGCATGATGGTCCATTCAAGATCCACTGTTTGACCAGCGGTAAGAATTGGTATCATACTTCCGTCTTCAAACCTTTCAGGGGCCATGAGGACTGCAATATCGGAGCCACAGTCCAACTGTACCGAAACGCCAAGGGCGATTGCCGTGCCCTTGTTCTTGATGGAGACAGAGTACTTGGCCTCTTCGCCCTCATAGAGTACATCCGCAGTTGGCCCATAGTCGACGATTGCGGGGTCTGCGAATACTGCAAGTTCGTAAGTGAAGGTAGCGTCGTCATAAACGGTATACCCGGCGTTCTCACCAGGATGATAAAGTCGCATCGTCAGATCCCAACCATCTCCTGGAAGAATGTCATCCCTTGGCGGCGTGACCTTCAGAGAGATTGGCGCAGTGGTCTCGTATGCATTTCGCGTGGGTAGAGAAATTCTAGAATCAACTCCAAGCGAATCGGAACCACATTCTTGGGTCAAATCAAGAGGATATTCTGTTTCATCTACAACAATTGCAAACGACCAAGGGTGTAGAGTCTCATCTTGACCCAAAGATGAGAAGTCAAGCAAACGTTCAGATTTACAAAGTTCTACTTCATAGGCCACCGGAACCCCTGGACCGTTTGGAATGTGAGAATAGGAGATCGGGTAAGTCGCGCTTATCCCATCGCCGGGGTTAACCTTGGTATCGGAGACCTCAAAGAACCGGTTCATCGTGAGATCGGTGAAAAATTCTGCACTTCCTTCAACATCTGTATCTGTCGGTGTGAATTTTACCGCCAAGTTGGCTGCGAGCGTGAGGTCAGGTTCTGTATTGGTTGATTGAATTGAAAAGGTGAAACTGGTTGCACGGCCTTGGGGCAAAAGCAGCGTTTCAGGAGCAGGGCTGACGAGAGCCCAATCTGTGGAGGGAGCTGCTAGGCCTCCCTTGAGGAGCGTATAGTCGACACTAACTTCAACATCACTGTTCCCAGTGTTGGTCAATTCAACGTTCCAAGTACGGGTCCAGGTCGCGTGGTAGAACATTTTAGAAGGCCATTCATCCGCCTCTACCATGAATAATGGGGCAACGACGAGATTGAAGCTATGGGTACCCAATTCCTCGTAAGTGTCCGGCTTTAGGACACGAATGGTCACTGGGTAGATAGCGCCGTTAGTCAACTGATCATCTCCTCCAACTGAAGGGACTGTAATGTCAAGAGTGCCCTGATAAAGTTCGTCAATTTCAAGGCTAAGTGAAAAGTTTGCATCGGTAACGACCCAATCGCCGTTCACCTTGGTTTCAACAATAACATCCTCATCGAGGTTTCCGTTATTTGTAATTTCAAAGTCTACGGTTTCCACTTTCCCGGGGATAACACCCATGGTTTCCACCGTCGAAATCGCCATTCCGTGGCTTTCGCCCATGTTTCCAATAATTTCAGCGGATACGAGAAGGTCGGATTCGGGGTTTGAGACCCATACGATCGCTTTGTATTCCTCATCGGCTCGTGCGTCATCGGATGGGGTCAGGCGAATCTTGATGGTTTCCGCATATCCTGCTCCAATTGAAAGGGTAGCAGGAGTCTCCATTGTGAAGGAAATCTCACCAGCATCTGTATCATCAATCCAAACCAAGAAATCCGCAGGAGTATTGCCTACATTGTTCACTGTAATTCTCGTTGTGAGGGATTCTCCAGCGGTAAGGTTGACCTCTTGGGTCGCAGGACTGAGGTCTGCGTTGACCTTTTCGCCGACCCGAATCGGCAGGTCGTAATGGGTGATGACCGTCCCAGTTCCAAGTTCTTCGACCCGGATTCTAAGATTCTCTATGCTTTGAGCAGGCGCAAATTGGTCGGTTGTTACGACGACAGTGTAGTCGCTGATATGGGAGTCTCCTAGAGTCGGATAATCAGCAACGTTCGCTGGAACATCAACGAGCGTGGTCGAAACGAGGGCCGTTGTTGACGAAAACGAAGCGACCCAATTTTCCGGCAAAGTATCTTCCATGACCAAGCGATAGGAGGTCATGTTGTTCCCCGAGTTGCTAAGGCTAAGGGGAAACTCGGTCATTTCGCCAACCACGGCATCCAACGGGCCGCCTGAATATCCCTCTGCGCCGAGCACTGGAGGGACATTGAGGAGAAGCGTCTGAGTGATGGCTGAAGGGATGACGTTTGAACCTTGATGGACGGCTCCTAATGTGGGGGTGGCGGTGATCGGGATGGAGAGTTGCCCCGACACGGGGTAATCATCGGCTGGCCCCTGAATGGTTAATTTAGACAATTCTGTATCTCCAAGAGACATGGTCGGGAAGGAAGTGGGCGTGAGACCGATGGCCCATCGTGAGGCTTCGTCGAAGCCTCCTGAAGAATCCGATGTGAACACTGAAGTTCCAAGGGAAAGGGTCGCATCTACTTCTTCAGTCAATTCGCTCACAAGGTTATGACGGACCTCGACCTCAAGATCAAGGATTTCTTCTAAACCGGTTCCGGCACGTGCTGCCAGGACCTGTTCAACGGTCATGTCAATGGCCTCAGATGGGAGGCCAGGGTCGACGATGATGACCGGGCGTATTTCGATTGGCGTTGAACCCATGCCAGGAAGCCCGCCCAAAACGGATTGGGCCTGCACGTAGACTCCCATGGAATCTCCAGCGCGATTGTGTTCAGATGAAACAAGTGGATTCTTGATGGTCGGTGGAGTCACGCCAAGCGACACGCTGACGGTCTCCCCTGCCTGCAGTACACCCGTGACGGGGTGGGTGAATTCCAAGTCCCACCCGATGGCGTTTGTGGTGAGCCCCGCAGTGAGCGCGAATGAACTCGGCGAATTCCCATCGTTTGTTACATCAAAGAGAATCGGTGATTCATCACCGGGCACCAGCATAACGGTTGCTGGAGGCATGGTTACAGTGACGTCGTACGACTCCCCCGCCAATACGGTGGTTTGCATGGTGTACACGAAACTGCTACCTGTTGATGTGAGGGTAAGGGTAACGAGGTCCGAATCCGTTCGAAGTGCTGTATTGGGCACATCAACTTGTACGAGAACGGAGGTTGTCACGCCAGGTGAAATCGTCGCAGTACTTCCGGGAGTTGCGGTTGCATCCACCCATCCACTTGCAGAAGTCAAGCCAATTGAATAGTCATCGCTTAGCAGTCCAACGTTCTTGACCAGATAGGTGAGCGTAGTTCCTTGGCCGGGCTCAACGCTTCTGTCCTGAGCCGCAGTGACTTCAGCGTTGAAATTTGAAAATACAACCGTAAAGTCCAGGAATTGTACCTGTTGACTCCAACCAATACCGGTTGCAGTCATCGTGCCGACGACCGCCCATTCCCCCGTGCGGGCCGTAGCATCAAAATTGAGAGAGACGATTGAAGGGGTGGCTCCGCCGTCGTACAAAGACCCGGGCCTCACGATTGGAACCGTGGCGGATGTTTCTGTGAAGGTGTTGCCCGGATTTGAGGGGTCGGTGAATACGAGATCGTAAGAGGCCGAGAAATTCTTCACCCCGTCATTGCGGACGTTGATGTTGAAATCATGAATGGATTTGGACCAAACGACGCTTGTTTGGCCAACCGCAGGTTCTGGTATGTCGATGATGCTCGGCACCGATGCCGCCTGATCGGTCGTCACATCAACGAGCAACTGTTCTTCATCGTTTACATTGTTAATATCCGTAGATGACGAGACTTTAGCCTTCAGTATTTGGTCAGGGCCGAGGGTTGCTGCCCAAGCAAAGACGATGACATTGCTGCTGGAACCAGCGTTGATGACGCCCAAATCAGTACTGTCGATTACAGTTTCTCCTGAGGTCGATGTGCCTTGATGGTAAAGGGCGAGAGATGCTTGGCCGGCGGCGAGACCTATGTTTTGAACTTGTATTCGAACGATATGCGTAGCAGCTTCTGCAACCACAGAGCCTCCATCAATGATGGAGCCTGCATCATCGAGAGTGAATGAAGTGACGATGAAATCCGGAGACGAACGAGCGCCTTCATCAGCCATAGTGAGCGGTGCAAGGCTCGTAAAGAGAAGCAACCCCACTAAGAAAAGCGGGGAGGTGCGATTAGACATTGCCCGCACCTCCACTCGGTTTGACGAAGCGATCGATGGTGACGTTCTTGCCTTGGCGCTTCCATTGGGACAAAAGTTGAGTGAGGAGGTGCTCGTGCTCGTCTTCACTGATTCCCAATCGACGCCGCTCCTCCCAAAGTAACAATTGTTCTGTTCGGGTGAGAAGGGCGTCCCTTAGATACAGTTCCAACGTTCGCCGATAGGCATCTCGGTCCGATATGGCGTAGACGATACCATCTCCGGGCACCTGGTCAGCTCGATTTTGGATAAGATTGCCGAGCATAAGCGCTTCATCATAGGAAAGATGACGCTTGTCAAGGTCAGTTTGAATTGCACTGGCTACTTCCTGAAGCATGAACTTGGTCGTAGCACGCTGAATTTTCTTAAAATGGCGGCGTGCCTTGCGAGACATACGTGAGCCGACCATGGCTTGGACTGTAGCCCGCCGGTTATTGAAAGAATCGGTCCGAAACAGTGATTTCATTCACGCTGGGTGGGTTTTTATTCAACCTGCATAATCTAAAAAAGGGGCAACTGAGGACCAATTCCCTCACCCCTCGGGACAAAACGAGATGCAATGGGTTTAGGAGGATGGACCCTTGCCTTTTACCATGAGCGACACCGTATCCCTTTCCCCTGGTGAACAATCCCCTGACTTTAGCGTAACGGACCAAGATGGCAAGGTGCACAAATTAAGCGAATACATGGCGCAAGGTAAGCAGGTCATTCTCTATTTTTATCCAAAGGATTCTACCCCCGGTTGCACCACTCAAGCCTGTGATTTTCGTGACAACATGGCTCGCTTCGTGACCGAGGGTTATATCGTTCTTGGAGTTTCTAAGGATTCATCAGCATCCCATGGCCGGTTCGTGGAGAAGCAGGAGCTGAACTTCCCGCTTCTCGTTGATGAAGACCTTGCTCTTCATCATGCCTTCGGCACGTGGCGCCTCAAGAAAAACTACGGTAGAGAATACATGGGTTGTGCTCGTTCAACATTTGTCATTAACTCGGATGGGGCTCTAACTTGGTGCAGATACAACGTGAAAGCCAAAGGACACGTGGACATGCTCATGCGTGAGTTATCCCTCAACGATTGAGGCGATTTTATGTCGCAACACCCACTTACTGGAGAACGCATCGACCTTGGACACGGTTCCGTTGCCTGGTGGCCGTGTCATATTGGAACAGGGACAACCGTTGGGGCAAACACTTCCATCGGTGCTTTGGCCCACGTAGGCCAGCATGTCAACCTTGGTGAAAATTGCAAAATCCAAGGATCTGCATACATTGCTGACCGATCTGTTTTGGGAAACAATGTATTTGTGGGGCCAAACGCCACCTTGCTCAATGACCGATACCCGCCTTCTGGCGACTCGACCAAATGGGCTCCAATTCGCATCGCTGAACATGCAGTCCTTGGAGGAAATGCCACGGTCATTGCCGGCTGCCATATTGGTGAAGGAAGTGTTCTTGGTGCTGGTTCGGTTCTTACCAAAGATCTTCCAGCAGGCGAAGTATGGGCCGGAAACCCAGCTTCATTCCTGATGACTCGACAAGAGTACAACGATAAACAAGAGGCGATTTAAATGGATGAAAAATCAATTATCACGGCATTTTTGGAACGCTGCAATACTTATGCCAGAGCATCCATTGCGAGGAAAAAAGAACGAGGAGAAGATGAAGAAATCCCTCGATGGGAAGCCTATGTTGAATTCAATCAGCACGCCATTGAGGAAATTGCAGACGGAACCCTCAACCGTTGGTTTGAAGAAAACAACCAACACAGCCAGCCTCTAAATCGTCTTGATGTCGATGCGATGACGCATGTTGAACGCAGTACATGGCTGAACAATGTGCTTTCACCACGACCTGTTGTGGTCGCGGGAACCCTTGATTCGAATGGAATTCGCAATTTCGCGCCCCTTTCATCGGTCATGGCCGTTTCAACCGCACCCCCTTATCTCACGGCTTCTTTTTCGGTCCACAAAGACGGACGTCACCGTGATACGCTGGCCAACATGCGCTCGACAGGGCGAATTCTACTCAATTTGATGCCAGCCACCCAAAGAGGTGTCGAACTGGTTGATGAGACCGCAACGCCACTCCCACCGGGAGAGGATGAAGGGCTGCTCTTCGACGCTCTTGAAACCGTTGATTCACAACCCCTCTTGTTATCGGAAGGTATCGCAGCGATTGAAGCCGAATACGTGGAGGAACACGAGCTTCCCGGCGCCGTGGCGAGAATAGCGGTCATGCGCGTCACGGCTGTCTGGTTTTCCTCAACAACTGCACCGGCAGGAGGATTAGCGGTTCTCTGCCAGCATGGAAGGGACGACATGACGCCCGCCCCAACCGGATGGACAAAACGGGTCACCAAGCATTACGGCTGAACGTCGAGTTCCCGCCAAACCCGCTTCAGGCCAGGCCCTAATTTTGTCGTGCAATGCCAACCAAGCAACTGTTCGGCTGCAGTGCAATCCGGGACCCGTCGCTTTGAATCGCCGTAATAGCCTTCGGAATGGATGACCTCTATGCCAGCATCATCAACGGCGGCTTTGATGCAACGAGCTAATTCTGCGATACTGATTTCCTCAGTGCTCCCAATGTTAAACGAGCAACCCGCCAATGGTTGGCCGTGAAGAAGGCCAACATCCAATTCCCCAGCAAGAATGAAGCCGTTCACAACGTCATCAATGTGAGTGAAACAGCGTGTTTGAGAACCGTCACCGTGGATTTGAACGGCTTGTTTCAATTTCACTGCTTGGAACATCATTCCGATGACTTGGCCATAGGCGTCACCGAGTAGTCTCGACCCATAGGCATTGAATGGGCGGACAATTCGGGCATCAAGGCCCGCACCAACAGCATGTTGCAGGGCCACTTCTCCAAGATATTTGCTCCCACCATAGGAATGCCGTTGGTGTTCTTGTGCTGATGGGAAGGTCGTTGATGTTCTCTCGCTTAGCGGCATGACTTCCTCTTCTCCAAAGGCCTCAGGGGAAGATGCGAACACATACCTCGCATTCCAGCGTTCAGCCGCAGCGAGCGTGGAAAGTGTTGCATTGATGTTCACGTCAATGACGTCCCTCGCAGCCTCGTGAAACCAACGCGTCCCGTTGATTGCTGCAAGATGATGAACGAGATCAAAACCCCCAAAGATAGCCTCACAGGCATTCAGAACAGATTCTTCACGGACATCTCCTTCAATAAAATAGAAGTCGTGAACCTCTTCAAGGGCGCTGAGATGTTCACGACGGCCTCGAAATAAGTTGTCTACGGCAACAACACGATGCCCGTCGTGGACCAAGCGTTCACACAAGGAAGAACCAATGAAACCCGCAGCCCCTGTCACCAGAATACGTTTCGTCATGAGTCCACCTTTGCTCGCTCAAGGACCGTCAGGGTCACGGTTGAGCCGCTTCTTCGTAGTTCAACCAAATCACCATTGTTAATCGCCAAGCATGGATCCTCATCAAATCCATGACCGTAAGGAAGGTTCAGCAATGAACAGGCTGGGAGCGTTAATGCACACACGTCTCTATTGACAATTCCTTTGGGCCCCTTGCCCGTGTAGAGAAGCCCCATCAACACATAGGGAGCGACGGTTGAGCCTGACCCTTTGGGATAAATCAAAATCGTGTCTTCGATCGCTTGGCCGTCCAGTGGATGTCCGGTTTCCTCAATGACACCCGTATCTCGGTTGACATAACCAAGGTAGGTGATGGGTACATCACTGACCATTGCAGGTCCTTTGACGACGAAATCATCTTGGGAGTTCAATCCCTCACCCAAAAGACACGCTTCACCGGCCCGATGGGTCTTGTTGCTCGCATGTTGAGGCTGTGCTTTTGCCTGAAGCGTTGGGCGCTCTCCAGCACTGAGTGTTGGGTCAAAGGCGTGTAAAACACATGCTTGAATGGGCATAACGCTGGTGGGCAAACGGTTGAGCCCACTCGTGAGGTAATGCTCAGCCTTCAGTGAGTTGGTGAGCAAGTGGTTGTATTTGGCCCGATTGTAAGGTGTTACTTCAGGGCATGTATCTTTGAGAATCAAAGCTCCCGCATCTTCCAATAAATCCAAGGAACCGTCGGCTCGTGCGAGTTCATAATTTTCACCGGAAGTAAACACCCATAGCCGATGGTCAGGGATGCGTTTACCCATTTCCATGTGTGATCGCACCGCGGAAGCCGTTGTTCTGATTTCTTCAAGGCTGGCTTGTGGACACCCAATCACGACCAGATCAACTTGTCCAGTCGGAGCCAATTCATCGTACCTCTTTGCAAGGTCCTCTTCAGTGAAGGTCAACCTTCCCTGCCAACCTGCCTCAGGTGGATTCCATCCGTCTTCTGTTCGAGTCAATGGAGGTTCAGCAGAATGGCCATCGGCCCAAAGAAGCGCACAGCCGTAATTTGCTGCAGCAGCAGTCAAGGCTTTCTTGGAGGCGAAACTGATGAATGAAGGCAGCCCCGTGATCAAAGGCATTGGACCAAAAGGCATGTCCCATTCCGGTCGCACTTGCTTTCCAATCCAATCACCAAGCACGGACCAATCGGACAAATCCGACAGGTTCGCCTCAACATGAACCAACATGTTCGGCATTCGGTGTTCGGGCAAATGCAGGCCCCAGCGTGGAGCGTATCCAGTCAATGCAGTAGCAAGGGCAGAAAGACCGGATTCACGGTTGGTCAAGAGCGACGTCCATGTGTTTGAAAAGCACACCGCATTGGATTCCGCCCAAGAAGCAATGCCCGAGCCGTCATCGATTCCGCGGTCGTATGGCGTGCAGGAAAGGGTGGCTTGAATTCCAAGTTCTTCGTACGCTTGAATGATTTCAAACTGCTGTTCGAGGAAATTTGGCCATGCTATGTCCATTTCGTCCATCTTTTCATGATCGCAGCCTGCTGAATTGAGCGTAGTTGGAATCGAGACCTTGCCGTCGCTGCTCGCTGAAAGGTCAGCCAGAAATTGACGAAGGCCGTGCCCTCCAGTGATCACTGAAACGCCTGAAACGTGGGCGTGTACTGCTTCAACAAATCCATCGGCTTTAGCGGTTTCAGCGAGGTCAAGAACCAGTCGAGCGGCTTTTTGCCGAGTTGGCCCTTCGTCACCGTTCAGTTGACCAAGCAACCGCTTTGGGATGTCCATAATCCCTCCAAGACACGATGCTTCATCAATTCACCCCTTCATTGCAAAGATAGGCTTCGCTAAATGATGAACGGGAATAACCTTGAATCGGATGAATGCAATAGCCATTCCATGGAATCCCAAGGTCAAGAAGAACGTCATGGAGCACGAAATCAAGAACAAGATCAACACGATGGGCATCATGAAAACGAACAAGATTCCAAAAACAAAATGTGGACTGTACTTCATATTGTTCTGATCATGTCCGCCTTAGGGCTTGCAGGATACAACCAATTCTTACTCTCGCAGTTCGACGATGAACGGACTTCAGAAACGATGTTGGTACAGAGCCTTGAGGTCGAAGACGGAGATGTATGCTATGATGGCGGAACTGAGCTCCAAGCAGGAATTGACCTCAACGGAAACGAGGCCTTGGACTTGGATGAAGTTTCTACATCGGCCGTCTTATGCAACGGAATCCAAGGAAGTTCCGGGTCGTCAGGACTCCCAGGGATTGACGGGGCATCCGCACCCCCCTCAATCGTGAATACTGCTCAAATTGCTCCTGGAGCCAGTGAATGCTTGCAAGGTGGGGCTACCATCACCACTGGAATTGATGAGAACATCAACGGCATTCTTGAACAGGAGGAACTTGAAAGTTCTCATACCATTTGCAATGGAGCCAATGGAGCAGCGGGAACGAGCGGCCAGGACGGAAGCGATGGAGGTTCTGGCGTCAACGGGTCATCTGCCCTCATTGAGCGGCACGACGCCCCTGCCTATCTCTGTCACGAAGGATTCATTCTCTTGTTTGGGGTTGACGATGGTCGGGGCAACGGTGTTGCCGGTGACGAACGCTTGGATGAGGATGAACTTCGTTCGTCGCTCAAGTTTTGCTTTTCACCACTGATTTCAGAACGCATCACCGATATTTCTAATGGAGTAGGCAATAGCCTCACTGCTGGCTGTGAACACGCAGGTTTTCTTCCGCATTCACATCAACTCATCTTCGCAGCCACCGATGGGGTGAACGGCTGTGAACTCTACATGAGCGATGGAACCGCGGAAACTACGGGATTGTTAGCAAACATCAACCCGACTGGCGAAAGTTTACCCGGAAGGGACATTGGATTCACCTACCTCAACCAATCAACTGCGGAAGCACTCATCTTCGATGCCGATGATGGCGTCAATGGACGGCAAATTTGGGTCACAAACGGAACGCAAACGGGTACCTTTGCACTGGGCGCTGCCGTTTTGGATCAACCCGTGTATTGGATGGACGGAGTCGTACTTCGTTCAACGAGCGGTGGCCTCCTCTGGACCAACGGTTCTGAGTTGATTTCCATCGATCTTCATCCGTCTTGGGAGGCATCGGTTTCAACAACTGTTGCGGACGGATTGGCGGTGCTCTCCTCGGCCGGCAGCAGTATGCTTCATGGGGACGGGACCCATTTGTGGTTCAACGCAGAAGATGGAAACGGTGACGATGAGCCCTATCGGCTGAACTCGGAAGGCCAACTCCTCAATTGGAACCTCAGCCCTTCGGGAGATACGCTGGTTACGAATTGGGTCAGTCATGAGCAAGACTTGTTCGCAGTTGCTCTACGAGGGAGCGTGCGCCAGGTGGTTCATCTGATGGACAACGGGACTTCGCAGTGGTTGACCAACCTCGCCCCTTCTTCTGGTGATTCGCACATTGGCGAAGGGCTTGGAATACACTTGCTCAACAACACGTTGGTTTTTGACGCCTTACTTTCAGGAACCGATGCAATGCTGTGGGCAACCAACCTGAGCAGCGGTGAAACCAGCCAATTATCAACGTCCCTTTTCGCGCCAGGAGCAACGCTTGGCGGGTTTGTTTCCGGACATCGCTTGTTGTTTGATTGCTTCATGGGAGCACACGGAACCGAACTTTGTGTGACTGACGGGACAGCGAATGGAACATCGCTCATTCAGGACATGACTCCAGGCGTGAGTTCTTCAACGCTGATTGATGCAGTACCGTTGAACGGTGAATGGCTGGTTCTCTCTTCGGGACAAGATGAATCCATCGTGCATGGCGTATCGCTTTGGTCGACGGACGGCAGCGGCATGTCCATGCAATACAATCCTTGGCCTGGCGCCTCGAATTCCTCACTTGGAGGGACATACGGTTCACTTCTCCTCACGGCCACACAAGCCTTCTTCATCGCACATGATGGAACGACTGGCCATGAATGGCACCGCTTCAGCCATGGTGAACTCTCCGATGATTGGATCGTGCTCAGCGTGCAGTAACATCAGGGTTGCGCCCGATGCAATACGGACACGATTCACCGATGGTGTAATCGTCCGAAGTTTGTTCTTTGGAAGACAGAGGTTCTCGACATGCAAAGCAGATCACCACCTCGGTTTCTTCAAGCTCTGGATTGACGGCTACACGCTGGTCAAAAACAAAACAATCACCGTCCCAATGGGCACCTCCAACGGCTTCAAAGTAACCGAGGATACCGCCTTTGAGTTGCTTAACCTTGGTGAAACCTGCATTGAGCATAATGGCGCTGGCTTTCTCACAACGAATACCACCCGTGCAGAACATAACGATTTCTTCGTCCTTCATCGATTCGGGTAACTTTGAAATCGCTTCGGGAAAGGCACGAAACGTGCGGATGCCGAGGTCAATGGAATTTTCAAACGTTCCAACCCGTAACTCGTAGTCGTTGCGCGTATCCAGAACATGAACCGGAGTACCTTTGTCCAGCATGGCTTTGAAGGCTTCTGGTTGAATATCATCTCCCGTAAATTCAGCAGGGTTGATGCCGTCCATGCCTACGGAGATGATCTCGTTCTTTTTCCGGACGTTCATTCGATTAAAGGGTTGATATTCGGTAAACGAGCGCTTGAGTTGAATGGCTGTGAAGCGTTTGTCCCGTTCAAGATGTTCCACGAAACCATCAACTGAAGGTTCAGTTCCGGCAACAAAGAAGTTAATCCCTTCAGGTGCAAGAAGAACGGTCCCTTTCAATCCCAAGTCTTCACAAACGCTGCGATAGTACGTTTGCAATTCGTCACGATCATTGAGGTTCACAAAACGGTAGCCCGCAATGTTGTGAATTTGCCCCGCCATGCCATGCCGTCATGTTTTGGCTTCTTGACTCCACCGACGCTACAATGAACTTCTCCAATCGTGATGGGAGGCCAACGGCCTGCGCCATCCTTGTCCAAAGGCACGAGAAGTGACTCGTGGCGCTGGAGCCATCTGCCAACGCTTGTGTTCGTTTCGCTCCAACCGTGACAATACATCGGCGACCGTGGTCGCTTCATAGCCGTGCTCAATCATCTGTTCTGCGTTCATCCCCAGTTCAATATGCGCTTTCAGAAGTTCGTCCAAGAGCGCATAGGGCGGCAAGGTATCCTCGTCGATTTGATCCGGAGCAAGTTCAGCAGACGGAGGTTTTGTGAGCGTTGATTGGTTCACCGGTGGAGCATTTCCTGCATTGATAGCGCGACGATTGAACAATTCCGCCATAGCGTAAACCTCCATTTTGTAGACATCGCCTAACGGAGCGTATCCTCCGGCCATATCGCCGTAGAGCGTACAGTATCCCTGGGCAATTTCTGATTTATTTCCAGTGGTGATGGCCATGCTGGATTGAGCATTGGCGTAACCCATCACGAGGAGGGCTCGTAAGCGTGCTTGAAGGTTCTCCCCAGCGACTGCTTGGCCGTCGACCAGCACTGCTCCAAACTCAAGTTCCGTTGCTTGATGCATCCCATCGATGGAATGAACCCGATGATGCATTCCGAGCGACGTGGCCGTGTATTCTGCGTCATCGATCGAATGTTGTGAGGAATGTCGACTCGGCATGGCCAAACCGGTTACGTTTGATGGGCCGAGGGCTGCAACTGCAACGCATGCAGCCACTGCTGAATCAATTCCTCCAGAAAGCCCCAAAACGATGGAAGTAATTCCGGATTTGCGACAATAATCCGCCAACCCAGTGACTACGGCGTCGGTGATTTCCTCAATCGTGTGTTCTCCGGGGAGGTCTGAATCGTTCGGTTGAAGCATGATGAATTCACTTTGGCCAATGGAAAGGGCATCATCTGCAGAACTCCTCACCCAGGTACAAGCCTCTGGGTCGTCAAGATCAATGAGCAGCACACCTTCCTGCCATGATGGGGCAACAACTGCACGACCGTCAGGCCACGCAACCATGCTTCGGCCATCAAACAGAAGATCATCGTTCCCGCCCACTTGATTTGCTAACAAGAAGGGGTGGTTGAGAACAAGCGCTGCGTGACGAGCAACCTCCAAACGAGTGCTGAATTTCTCACTGTGAAAAGGAGATGCAGAGAGGTTCACTGTGGCATTGATATCAACGCCTTGACGGCACCATTCCGCAATGTGTTCAATGGGGTCTTGTTCGTAAGCAGACGGTGTTTTCCCTGCCGACTGCCAGGCATCTTCGCATACCGTAACACCGAGGGTCATTCCCCCGATGGAACGGGCGAGGCCTGACCGGTTTTCTGCAGCAAAATACCGAGCCTCATCGAAGACATCATAGCTCGGAAGAAGTTGCTTTTGGGCAACAACTCGTGAACTCTTATCGGCCGTGATCGAGGCAACATCAGGCCCGCATCGAATGACGCCGTTGGTCGGTAATGAACGAGCATCGGCAGGAGGAATCGGTGTGCCGATCAACAGAGGCATTGGGGCTGTGATATCAAGAGCCGTATCCAACGACCGTTGAACGAAATCCTGCTCGAGCAAAAGGTCACGCGGCGGATAACCGCACACGGCCAATTCGGTCGAAATACCAAGGGTTGCTCCTGCGTCGTGTGCCTGTTGAGCAAGTTGCGAAAGGCGAGCGGCGTTACCGTTCAAATCGCCTACGGTAGCATCCATTTGCAACAGTGCGATGATGCTCATACATTCACCTCAAATCAAGGATGTTTGACAATTTCGCCATCAGCGTCTTTGTACCACCATTCATTCGTTGCTTTATCGTGATACCACCAGTAACCATCGGCGCCTTTGACCCAGTCGGTTTCAAGCCCGCCATCGGATTGTTGGGCTTCACCAGAATCTGAATCATCATCGTCCTCATCGTCATCCTCTTTATCGTCCTCAAGTTCCGAGGAGTATTCGTCCCAATCGTACGATATTTTTGAACCTTGATTTGCAGTCATGCGTTTCATCATGACCAAGAGGGTGACGATGATGGAGAAGAAGAGGAGACCCGTAATGGTTCCAATGATGGGGTTCACGTCTCCAAACACCTTCTCTCCAAGGGATGGTTCTACTGCAGCACGGACGTCCACAGTAGGGCCACTGCTGGTAGCGCCATTATCAAGGGTAGCGACGACCCATTGAACACCTGGGCTTGTCGGTCCCCAATCCAAGGTCACAAGCCCAATTCCACCTGCTTCGGCAGTGACGGAGGTTCGTTGGATCAGTTCACGGGTTCCATCAAACTCAACCGATTCGAAGATGACATCGATTGAGCCTGCAAGGGAGCCTGTGTTTTCTACCTCAAGTTGAACCGAAGTGGTCTCACCAACATCGATCAAGAGACGCGAATAGGACACTGCAGACGGTGAAAGTTCGAATTTAGGTTGGAGCCATTCCATGTTCCACGTCGAAATCATGAGGCCAGCAGGTTCTCCTCCAATGCTGAGAACATCGTTACCAGCAAGGTCACGACCGTCGATTCGAATGGACACAATCATTCGGTCCAACATCATCTCATTGGTGATTTCAGTCAGGTCCATACTGGCATAAACCTCGAGATAATTGCCATCAATTTCGTCTCCAACAAGACTCATTGGAACGCGTCCAGAGCGAAGCGTATCGCCGGTAAGGAAGTCTTCAACACGCCAAACCAACTCCAACGATTGAACGTCTAAACCGCCCAATTCTTGGAGAACTACACGGACTTCGTGGTCTTCACCACCAAGGATGGCCTGCGGACGGGGCGAGAGAACTTCAATCGGTTCAGGACCGGTTCCATCCACTCGAATCCAGCGGACTGAATTTTCTTTGTCCGTGAGGTCAGTACCTTGTCCCTCAAGGCAAGCCACATTCCATGTTAACGAAAATGAGCCTGAAACCACAGGCGCCTGTAATTCAACAGACCAAATGCCATCAACCGCCATTGCTCGAACAGTCTGTCCCGCAAACAGAACTTCAACATCGCAGTCGAATTCTGGAATCGTATGAGTCTCTACGAACTCCAAGGCCCCAGAGACTTCCATTTGAGTCAATGGAGTAACACGTGCACCGTCGCCGAGGAAGGAACCTGAGGTCAAGAAGAGATTGACGGTTTCATCAGGGACACCCAATCCAGCAGAGAAACGCCAACGGTGTTCGGGGAATGTTTTCACGGACTCTTGTCCTGCTCGGTCAACAACTCGAATCGATGGTTCACGACGGTTATCGCCCAAATCGGGCGTGTTCCACCCGAACTGCAGTTCAACATTCAACAACATATCCTTTTCAAACGGATCAGCAGGACCGTTTGCACCCATCATCTCGCAATCTGAAATGAGTAAGTGAATCGATTCTGTGGTACAATTTCCGGTATTGAAATCCCACACGATGGACATCGTATCACTGCCTTGATTATGAGCAAGTTGGATTTCTACGGTCGCAAGGTCTGAGCCACCGTTGGGTTCAGTAATTTTGACATCCAGTTCATAGGGCTGTGCTGGATGAAGCCATGCTTTTCGTCCACCCTGCCATGCGAATGCATCGGCTTCAAGCGAAGGTGCCCCGTCTACAGCGAGTTGGTAAACGAAGAGTTGTTGTCCTTCATCGGATGACCCTCCATCAAGAATGGAGTAGCCTGAAGGGTCGGTCCCTTCAACGTAAACGGCAACCTTCTGGCCTAAACTCGCCGCAGTATCGTCAAGCATCAGCGTGTAAACTCCTGTAAGTGCCGTCAAATCACTCGGCAGAAGCATGGACTGAGAGTTGTATTCTCCCTCGTCAGGCCATCCGTTGAGGTTTGAATCGTCGACCCACTCCTTCCATACCATGGCGTTCACGTTGGTCGGTAGAACGGGTTGGTCGGTGATCGTAATTTGCAGAACCTGTGTTGGACTTGGCGTGCGGTGGTCATAGCGTTCAACGGAAGAAGACATCACACGCGGTTTTACAGAATCTACGGTGAACGTACGAGACACTTCCACCGGTTCGAGGATGGTTGAGCCATTGAGGGCCTCAAAACCAATCGTCCAAGTCACATCGGCATAGGTGAACGGAATGTTGAGGGTTGTATTCCAATACGTTCCATCCAGCGAGGTCGTGTTGAAGAGTTCGTTTCCATCACGGTAGAGGGTCAATTTTGCATCACCATCTTGGAACGCTTCATCTGTTGAGAGCCCCTCAAATCCAATGTTGACGGACACGTTCATTTGCTCGCCACCTTTCAGATATTGTCGGCTTTCAGTGAAGAGGCCGAGTTGATTGGAGAATTCTACACCTTTAATCTCGAGGTCGTTTTCATAACCCTGTGTGTTGAAGTCGCCCCATGTGTGAGAAAATGGGATGGCGATAACACTGCTTTGCAGAACCAGACGTGATGTCGCCGTGACCAGCATTTCATCGTCCCACATCGGTCGCAATCGGAACGTGATGTTCGTAGTCACCGTCGTGCCGTCTACAATCGATTCAATGGGCATGGTTGGGTGAAGTTCAACCAAGTTGGAATCAAGGATACCCGCAGGGGATCCGCCACCAGCTGGGAAAAGCCAGACTGCTTGATGGGTCGCACTGAACACATCGAGTCTATGGTGTGTAATGGAACTTCCTAAAACTTCGTATTCGGTGGTGATGGTCTGCCATTTTTGACTGGGCGTTAGGACGGTTTGAACATCATGCATCGCACCGTTTTGCAGGACAACTGCGCTTGAAGTATCCAATTGAACAACTTCAACCGTCAGGCCTCCACGCTCACTCGATAAAAACGGCAATGGGACCGATTGAATTCCCCCGATGTTTGGTACAGATGTTCGTGCTTGATTGAGATTCATGACAAAGGGCGAGTCGGCATCGGCCACGAAGTTGTGAGATGCATTGTACGTGGCTCGCAATCCTCCAAGGATGGCTGTGCCTTGCCCGGCCAATTCAATTCGGACTTCGGTGAATTCAGTTCCGGATACAGAAATCGTATTTCCAACCTGGCCCAATTCGGCAACCAGCGCAGAGAATTCACTTGTTGTCAGTACGAATGTGTCGGCTGAGTTCGATGAGGAATAATTGGCGATGGGTGTGTTTTGAACGAAGAGAGCGACATCGTTTATTTGGCCGTTTTCGACGAGATAACTGAACCTGAATGATGTCAAATCATCGGAAGGCACCAATGCTTTGACCACAGCCGGTGAGCCGGCATTAAGCGTCACTTCCGCTCGTTCTTCGGTATTACCGAACCGGTCCTGAGCGCCCCAACTCCCAACGCGAGCTTCATCCCTGCCCCATTCAAACCGACCGTCGAGGTTGATGTCCAATCCTGCTTGAGACGGAACTTGACCGCCGTAGAGGCCTACTTCTGTGCTTTCAAGGTACCAATATGAAAAATTGCTCATGTTTCCATCGGTTGGAGGAAGTGCAGAAACACGAATCTGAAGTCCGACTGATTCTGCATCCACTGTGGGGTTGTGCGGGAGTGTGACAACGGTCCAAGGCTGCAACGGATGATGACGTACTTCGAATTGGGCGTTCGTGGCAATTGCATTGACCTCAAGATCATAAAGCGTTGAACTACCAAGGAACCAAGGCGAGGTTACAGAATCGAATGCACCGCCGTGAACGGTGTTGGGTAATCTCTCATCAATCGTGACCTCAAACGTGCTCGTGTCCAGTGCAAACCATTGAGAGGATGAGGTGTTGAAGGCTTCTAAATACACGTTGATGTTGTAGATGCCTGGAACGGCGTTGGTGAGGGAAAGGCCGTTGATTGACCGGCTCACGACGGGGGTTGCCGAATTGCGTGATACTTGGCCTGAATGCAGCACTCCTCCGGAAGGATTCACAAGTTCCCAAGATGCTCGTGTCGTTGGAAAGTTACTGCTTGGATAGCAACCACCAAAGATGACCATGTCCAAAAGTTCCCCACGGGAATAAGCGTCTTGGGTTGCGAACACATCGACGGATGAATAGGATGGGTCGGAGATGCATGGATTTGCCGCAAAGAGTGGACTTGTACCGCTACCTGACCAATTGACCGTTGAAAATGAAGCATTCGACCAGGCCACTTGGGTGTAGCCTGGCGATGTTGGACGAAGGACCTCATACACGGTACGCAGGGTGTAATCCTTTGGGACGGTGTTATTGAGTTGCGAAGAGAAGATATTGAACGACGTGTATGCACTTGAGATTCGGTTTGCTGGGACGGCCTGAGAGGAACCTGAGGCCACTGTTGCCCCGCTGTTGTCTACAATGGACCATTGAGCACGAATAGGCATTGCAAGCGGGTTGCATTTCAAAATCATGGTTCCTTGGAACGATTGACTGAGATTGAAGACCGGGTATTTGGCGAACGACACAATGTCCGCAAAAGAGTCATCTACGCCACAACCGCTGGCTGAAGTGTTAATGGGTACCTCTTCAATAAAGGAAGAACCGTTCAGTTCCCATCCGCGCTCAGTTGGGGGTTCTTGGAATGATTCCGTTCGTGCACCATCGCCTGTGATGGAGTAAACGACTGGGATTCCTGCTGCGGAGCCCTTGAACTCCAGATGGAGACGGAATTCATCGATTTCAGCGTAGTCGAGGAGATCGATTGGAATCATCGCTTGGTTTACACCTTTCATTCCAGGCACAACTTCCCCCGAGCCGTCAAGAATGGACCAATTGAGATAAGCCCCTGTTGGAATTTGTGCTTCGATGTAAAGTGGAGCATAGGTATCTTCCGCCAGTGGCTGAGTTACGCTGTTTGCATGGCCAAGCGAAGGGCTTGTCCAGTTGGATTCAGGGGGAGTTGCGATGTGGACGTCATCAACGAACCAAAAGTCGCAACACGTCCCGCTGCCTCCACTGCCCCCGGTTTGATGAATTCTAAACTGCGAATTTACATGGAGGGCTGCAGCAGGAAGGGTCGTCATGTACTGGAAGTTGCTGGTTGAGGGACTGCCGCCGTTGAAGGTTCGGAATGCAGTCCATATGCCAGCCGCAGTTTTGTATTGAAATTGCAGGTTTTCACTGGCGTCTGGTGTTTCGCCGCATCCGCTGCGACCTTCGTGAACCCAAGCATGGAAGGGGACGTTAGCGCCTCCTGCAAGATTGATGACAGGGGAGGTGGCGTACGTTGAACCGCCGTAGGTTCGAAGAGAAGCGCCCGGGGCGGTGCCGTTAAAACCGCACGCAGGGCTGGTAACCCTCGCAGCAAGGCTGTTGGAAAAGGTCCAACCGTTGTTGTTCGCGTTGAAATCCCAGAGGTTTCCAGCGGACGATGCAGTGAGGTGGCCGTTAGATACTGAGGTTCCGTTGACAAGAGCGTCGGAGTGCTCCCAATCGGTTGAGTCATCCCAAACAAAACCCGATTGAGTGGGGAGTGTCTTTGGTTTGAAATTCAATTCTGCACTCGTCACCGGTTCATCAGCGGGCAAATCCAACTTCAGGTTGGAATTCATGGTTGAGGAAACCGTCAAATCGGTGCTTGAGCCTGCACCCACGTGACTCGGGTTGACTTCGTCAAAGGCCACCTCATCGCTGGGTTCGTGACTCCAATCAAGCGTGGAAGCCCAAGTGCTGAACAGAAGCAATGTGACGAGAACCAACGCTTGACCCCTCGTAGACCTATCCGCCATGCCTTTCGGTATGCATCCAAGGACTTGAAACATACGCCTCCAAAAGTTTACTTTACGAGCCCGTTAAGGAACAAAACCCCATTTCACCCATTGGGTCTCATACTTGACTCAAATGAACTGTTTCGGGAGTGAGGTTGAAAACAAGTTCGCGGGTGGAAGGAGTATGGCTCAACCCTCTTCTGCAGGTGAACTGGATGCTGTTCGCTTGGAAACCGAACTGTTGGAGCAATGGAAATCAGAACAAGCTTTTGTTTCCTCCATTCAAAATCGTAAGAATGGAGCACCGTTCATTTTCTTAGAAGGCCCTCCTACCGCAAATGGAAAACCAGGCATCCATCACGTTGTTGCCCGAACCTACAAAGATCTCGTTTGCCGTTGGAAGACAATGGAGGGATTCAGAGTTGAGCGAAAGGGAGGATGGGACACGCACGGACTTCCTGTAGAAATTGAAGTCCAAAAACGCCTTGATCTCATGAGCAACGAAGCCATCCAACAATTCGGAATGGACGCTTTTAATCGGGCCTGCAGAGAATCGGTTTGGACCTACGAGGCTGCTTGGAGGGAGATGACCGAACGAATGGCCTACTGGGTTGATTTGGACAACCCCTATGTCACGCTTGACAACAATTACGTTGAGTCGTGTTGGTGGGCACTCAAGCAAATGTTCGACAAAGGCTACCTCTACCGAGGTCACAAAGTTCTTCCATATTGCCCTCAAACGGGAACCTCATATTCCAGTCACGAAGTCGCTTTGGGATACAAGGAAGTTGAGGAACCTTCAGTTTATGTGAAATTCAAACTAACTGACGAAGATGCATCCATCTTGGCGTGGACCACCACGCCGTGGACCCTCCCCGGAAACGTTGGCTTGGCGGTTGGGCCTGAAGTGACATACGTTCGATGCCGCGTCAAAGAAGCTGCTGGTGACTCATGGACCGGTGCTGGAGGCGCTGATGTTGGTGAAGAACTCATTCTCGCAAAGGACCTCATGAAAGAAGTGTTGCGCCACCATGTTGAGATCGTTGAAGAATTCCCCGGCAGCAGCCTGGTTGGACGTTCCTACGAACCGTTGTTCCCTGACGCCGTACCGCGTAAGGACTCGGTGACCGCTTGGACCGTTCTTGAAGCCGATTGGGTCACGACAACCGACGGTACCGGCGTCGTACATACCGCAGTCATGTACGGTGAGGACGATTACAACCTTGGGATGGATGCCGGGCTTCCAGCCCATCACACCGTGGGAATGGACGGTAATTTCATCGAAGGGACTCACCCAGAACTCGACGGAATCTACGTCAAGGACTGTGATGCTACCATCATCGGTCTCCTCAGCGCAACTGGCGGTTCAAACGGAAAAGGCCCGCAAAGTGGATTGCTCTACAGGGAGAAAGAATACGCTCACGACTACCCGCATTGCTGGAGAACCGACCATCCTCTGCTCTACTACGCCATGGATTCGTGGTTTGTACGGATGACCGCAGTGAAAGAACGACTCCTTGAGTTCAACAACGAAGTTGAATGGGCTCCGGATTGGGTCGGCGAAGGTCGGTTTGGTGAATGGCTTCGTAACGTCAAAGATTGGGCCATTTCACGTGAACGCTATTGGGGAACTCCACTGCCCGTATGGCGAACCGAAGACGGTCAAATGAAATGCATCGGTTCAATTTCAGAACTCCAAGAGGAAGTCGCAAAGGCGGTTGCATCTGGTATTGAAAATCCTGAATGCCCGGATGATGTTGACCTTCACCGTCCGATTGTTGATGGTTTCACACTCCTCTCCGATGACGGCCAACCCATGCACAGAGAACCCTTTGTCATGGACTGTTGGTTTGACTCTGGCTGTGCTTCCTTTGCTCAGTGGCATCATCCCTTTGACGGTGGAGAACAATTTGATGCATCGTTCCCAGTTGACTACATCTGTGAAGGTGTTGACCAAACCCGAGGGTGGTTTTACACCCTACTTGCTGTATCAACAACCGTGTTTGACAGCAAAGCGTACAAACGATGCCTCTCGCTCGGTCTGATTCTTGACGCCGAAGGAAAGAAGATGTCCAAGTCCAGAGGGAACATCGTTGACCCTTGGGACCATTTCAATCGTGAAGGTGCTGACGCCACACGCTGGTACATGGTCACTGCGGGTGCCCCTTGGAATCCTTTGAAGTTTGATTCCAATGGTGTTCGGGAAACCTATGCAAAGATGTTCCTCACCCTGTGGAACGTGTACAAGTTCCATGCAGATTACGCAGCTTTAGACGGGTTTGACCCCGAATCATCCAGCAGCGACCCAGCCCAACGCCCGGAGTTGGACCGATGGATTTTGTCACGTTTGAACACCGTGGCCACCGAATATCACGATGGTTTCGTCAACTGGCAGTTCCACAAAGCGTGTCGGGACTTGGAAGATTTCATCGTCAACGACCTGTCCAATTGGTACGTTCGTCGAAGCCGTCGCCGGCTTTGGGACGAAGCGGAAAGTGGAGACAAGTTAGCATGCCAGCACACGCTCCACGAAGTGCTCACAACGGTATGCCGCCTGATCGCTCCCGTGTCTCCTTTCATGGTCGACATCATTCACAGGAACCTCACCGGTTTAGCCGTCCACCAATCCGATTGGCCGCTTGGAATACCGGGTACAATTGAAGGAGCTACGGCAGACCATTGGGACGAAGCTGCAGCCAAAGCCACAGCATCACTACCGCCACATGACCCTGCTCTTGAGGCGTCGATGGATTTGGTACGAGAACTCGCAGAGGCCGGCCGAAGGGTCCGAATTGACAACAACCGCCGACAACGATTGCCTTGTTCCAAAGGGTTCATTGTGGCTGGCCCAGATTTGTCTGCCTTCCACGATTTACTCGCAGAAGAGCTGAATGTTGAATTCATTCAAGTCGAAAACGACCTCGACCGATTCCAGCGCATTGAACTGGCTCCGAATTTCAGAGCACTCGCCCCAAAAGCCCGTGCAAACGTCAACGATGTCGCCAACGCCATCAAATCAACCGACGACCCGGTGGGTCTTCTCGCTGAAATTGATGCGGGAACTGCTACCATCATGGAGATCCCCATCGAGCGGTCCGACGTAGAAGTCAAGCGAGTTGAACGGGAAGGATTTGCTGCCCAGACCGTTGAGGTAAGCCATGGTGAGACTACATCGCACGTGAGTCTTGTGCTGGACATGAACGACACGCCCGAACTCCTTTCGAAAGGAATGGCTCGTGACATCACTCGTCGAGTACAAGCACGACGCAAAACACTCGACCTTGCACTTGAGGCGACCATTGATTTGGAAGTTTGGATGGAGCATGCCCCTACGATGATGGCTGCAGATGAAGAATGGGTAGCCACTGAAACCCGCACCTCAGCGTGCATCTTCCATCCCAAAGAGGCTACACCTCCAGCTGGCGCCGAACGTTTCGAAGTTGATGGAACCGTTGTCCACTTCACCGTTGTTTGAGGAATTGACATGCGAGTCGTTTCGCTCGTACCAAGTTTGACCCTTACCCTGTTTGACCTTGGTCTTGATTCCTCATCCATCGTTGGAAGGACGCCATGGTGCATCCATCCGTCAGAACAGGTCGACGACGTTCCCGTTGTAGGAGGTACCAAAACGCCTACGCTCTCAAAGATCAAGGCAGCCCAACCAACACTGGTTGTGTTGGACCGTGATGAGAATCCAAAAGCAGTATATGAGTGGTGCATGGAACAAGGGTTCCCTACCTTTGTTTGTGATGTCAAACACCCAAATGAGGTTCCAGCGATGTTGCGCGAACTGGCCTCATGCATCAACCGTGAATCGCGTGGAGAGGAACTCGCTCTACGTGTTGAAGCCGCCCTTAGCGAGGTGGACAAAACCGTTTCTCGTGGAACGGTCGTTCCAATGATTTGGCATGAACCGCTCATGGCTGCTCAATCGGGAACCTACGCTGCAGGCATGGTCCAAGCGCTTGGCTTCGAGGTTCCAGAATTTGAAGCAGCAGGCACCGGATACCCTGTCGTGATTGCAGAGACCCTCATTGAGCATGGAGTTGATGGTATTCTTCTCTCAAGCGAGCCGTATGAGTTCGCTCATGAAGAAGGTGAAGCCATTGCAGGCGTCATGGAATCTCTGGGTGGAAAACGTCCATGGGTTTTGTGCATTGACGGGGAAGCATTGACTTGGATGGGCTCGTTCACTGCAGAGGGCCTTGAGCGACTTGAGAAGGAATTGTCGGCAATTTGAGAATTATCCTCAAAGCGACGACTTCAAATCACGCCGCATGGACGGACAATCATGCAACGGGCTCTGTTGAGTTTAGTATTGGTATGTTCCATGCTGCTTGCTGGTTGTTTTGGCGATGGCTCCGGAACAGTTGAGGGAGAGGAAATCGTCTCGATCTGGGAGAGTTATGAACGGGCTGATACCCAATCTCACGACTTGGAGGCGACCTTCACCACCTTGGACCTGCGAACAAATCGATCCACCAACACCACCTGGGCTGTCTTCGACGCAACCTATGGCGGAAACTGTTGCGAACATTATCTCGCCACGTCAATCGAGGGCCAAATCATGAACATCGGTGGTGAATATCCAGTGTATTCCGCTGACCGTGGACATGAATGGGACACCTACATCCCAGGTGCACTTCCCGACGCTCAGTGCCGTACGTTCATCCCAACCAATCCTGGCCAGGAAGGCTTAGGCGAAGGGAGTATTGTACAAGCAACAAATGGCGATATCATTTCGATGTCTTGGTATCCTTATGTCGGAGGGGATTTGAAACTGGACAAATTCTATGCACTGTTGTACGATGAATCCGAAGGGGAATGGACGTGGTGTTACAACCGAATCACCGAACCCTTCTACGACCGTTCATGGCAGGTCGAGGTGGTCGGGCCAATCAGTTCGTCTCTTGGAAGCGGAGAGTGGGCAAGCATCGTCGTTTCCAACTTTTGGCATCAAACACAAAACGCAGGCGGTCAAATCAGCGTGGACGGATTGAATTACTACCCCTTCCAATTCCCAGACCGAAGCGGAGGGGATCCACCGATTGATCTCGACCTTGATTTTACCGCTGAAGAACTCCCCGCGTATTGGGATGTCAACAAACCTCACAAGGAAATGCGTGCTTTCCCCGTCCCAAGCGGTGGACTTCTGTTCCCGTCATACTACACCAACGGTAACGCAGCCTACATGGATACGACCCTATCATGGAACGAACTTGAGGTACAATTTCCCTCGGAATACTGTCAAATTGACCGAGCAGGAGCGTTGCATTGCGTTTCAAACTCAGGGACGACATTCACGCATTACATGTCAACCGATGGCGCAGTTACTTGGAGCAATTACACCTACACGTTGGGTGAGACCGCATCTCTCATCGAAGAATGGGAATTCCAGGCTAACGGTGAACTTGACCTCTTTGTTCTCAATGTTCGTTACCAGTCCACAGAAGGCCCAGATGTAGACACCGTCTATCATGTCCGGGGCTACAGTGAGGACATGAGTCCCGACACGCTCACCTACGTTGGACTTGGGGACCTTGACTCCACTTCCGGTGCTGGCAATGACATTCGTTTTGACTTCGCCTCGTTAGCAATCCTTAACGATGGTGGGGTGGTTGTTGCCTATCACGATTCTACTGACCCTGACCCGCTCTTCGCAGTTGAGTTGGAACTACCAAATTGATGAACTGCATCAGTTCATAATTTCTGCAGCTTTACGCACCATGTAAGGTACGTATCCCACCATGAAAATGACAAATGCAAAGGCACCAATCCCCATCAATTCTACGCTTTCGAGGTATGCCCCGATTCCGATGATGAACGCCATTCCACCGGTGACTCCGACGGATTCAATAAATCCAGCAATGGAGGTCTTCCATGAATCAACATAGCCAAAGGCGACTGCATCGCTGCGTCCATCCTTCAAGGCTACACCAACGGGATAAATGATCATTTGACCGTAACCAATAACCGTGATGAGAAGAGCACCAAACACACTGATGAGAGCGATTGGACCGCCACCGTCATCCCCTGATCCTGCAAAAGCAACGGCCATTGCACCTGCCCAGACGATTGAAAGGACAATCACTGACAGAATCATCCCTAGTATGCTCAACAAACCGTATTTGAATACAGATAGTGCTGCAGCCATGTTGATTGCAGATGCTCCAGAGGAAGAAGCCATGGGGGGCCCTACGACCATTGCGCCAGGCAACGTCGCCATTGGCTCCATGACCATAGGAGCGGAATTTACAGCAATGGGGGCTGAAGAAGCCATTGGCTCAGGCGTTGGCTCAGGTGTTGGCTCAGGCGTTACGACTTCTTCCACCACCTTGTGATCCGGTGTTGCTAACGCTGCGTCGGGATTAGGTATCCATTCTGTTCCATTCCACATAAAATTTCCATCATCACTCAGTTGCATGAACCAAGTTATGAAATCATCCTACATTTGAACATATAGGCTGAAACAGGCTAAAAACCATGTTTTCACGCGTCTTCAAAACCAGCAAGGATGGATACAAACAAATCCTGTATCGCTCCTGTTGTTTTTCTCTCAAGCCGTCTTAGAATCAATTCAGGGGTTGACCTCGCCAAATAATTTCTCCGTGGAGTTCGGTCAACAACCAATTCTAAATCTTCGCCAAGCCCTCGGGCTTCAATACCGTCGACCCGTAAATCATCGCGGCCTGTGGCCTCTAGAATGGCTGGAGCAAGGTGAGTTACAAGCATCATTGTTGTATCGGGTTGTGAGGCTGCTGCAAGAAGCATTCCTCCGATGATTCGTGCACCTGCTCCGGGTTCAGTAATGGCTTCGAGTTCGTCAGCAAGAATGAGTTTAGGCATATTATCACTCACAACAGAGGCAAGTTCAATCAGAGTCTGTTCCAGTGCACCTGCGCTCTGAGTGCCTCCTGCTTTTGCAAGAATGTGAAGTGCATCAACCTTGCCGATTCTGGCTTTGTCTGCCGGTACTGGCAAGCCCATGTGAGCTAAAATCGAGGCATGTGCGAGGCATTCAAGCAGGGTTGTCTTACCCCCTGAATTGGCTCCTGTTAGCAGGGCTAAGGTTTGCTTATCGCCCTTCTCGGCAGCCTTGCCAAGTCCGTAAGTGACAGGGTCTGGCGCCACCCCAAGAAGGATGTGACGGCCCTGTTCAAGCCAAATCCCATGGTCAACAAGTTCCGGCATCACACAGGAATCGTGATGGGCCCATCTCGCGATGGCGAGCCATTGGTCGCACTCAATCATGCGCTGAACGGCTCGCTCACAGCGCATCTTCATCGGACCGAGCAAACGAGCAAGAGTTACGAGATGTTCTGTTTGCTCAGCCTTGAGCTTGGATTCGAGCGTCCCGTCGATGCCGTCAATCGTTTGACGGTCAATCTTCGCAGGCCATGTCTTCGTGAAGATCTCATACGGGCATCGCATTCCTGCGGGTTCCAAGAATTCAGCCAGATGGTCGCGTGCTCGCTGCATGGCCTCCTGAATGACATGACCTGTTGCTTCCTTGAGTTTACGTTGAAAGGCTGCTCCATCCGCTAACGCTTCCAACAATTCAGCACCAGAAAGGGCCATTTTAGCATCGTTCATGGCTTGCTCAACCTCATTGTTCACTTCTGTTTCAAGCCGCTTGGCCTCCTTCCAGAGATTATCTTTGATGCGTTCAACTTCCTCAATTTTTGAACCGTCCCCCAAGGCGTCAAGGGCTTGGGGGAGTTCAACGAGTTCATCCAAACTCTCTGCTAAATCAGAAAGAGCATGATTGCTGGCATAATCGCCTTGATTGAATTCATCGATCAACGTGCAAAGCGTATTGAGGGTCTTGCGATTGATGTTGAACCAGTCAATGGTTCGTTCTGGAACCAGAAGAGAAGGTTCGCTCGGTTGTCCAAGAACGAGCCAACCGTCTGGGGTCTCCATAGGTGCACCTTTTCCGACCCAAGTTACGGTCTTGAATACGGTATAGTCTTTCCATGTCTCGTTTTCACCGGGCTGAAGAACACGGCAATATTTTTTCAGTTCGTCCATGGGTTCGTGGCTTACAACCACGCGCTCATAGCGCTCATTGACGTCACGGAGACGGGTTAACGAAGACCATGCTTGCTGTTGTTGAATCAGCCATTCGTTGGAAAGTTTCATGGCTGCTCTAACGTATTCTTGACGGCGCTCCGGTTGGGCAATAGGAGTGAGGAGGCTCATACGTTCCCGAGATGCAGCACATGCAGCGAAGGATTGGAGATGAGCCATGAGTTGTTGATGGAGACGAACTGCTTCCTTAGTTGCTAAAAACTGGCCGGCATCGCCAGCAAAACTTCGTGCAAGAGAAAGCGCTCGCTTCACTGAGAGGCCTTCCACCTCTGCCAATCGGCCTACATCACCGGATTCCAGAGTTGATACTACGGCTTCTTCAGAGCCGAAATGCTCCGTCATTTTCTTAGCCATTCGTTCGCTTACACCCGGAAGAGCACTCAAAACCATACGACCCATCGTTTGTCAAGGGCTTAAGAGGATGACGCAAGGGGATGCGGCTGAACTTCGCTTCTTGGAGTCAAAGTGAACCTTCAACAAACACGCGACCCGTCTTCGCCGTAGCCGTGAATTGGAGCTTGGAACAAATCAGCGCAAGTACGATTGACGATCGGGAGCGTCATGCTCGCACCAGCCCAATTGACTGAATATCCCCCAAGAGCGGCTGGTGATGGTACGTAATCTTCTCCGGTTTGTGTCATGGTGATGGTGATGGTCTCACCCTCTTCAATGAAGACATCCATGGGCATGAATTCCATCTTTCCAAGTACGGTACTGAACGCAACGAGAGCGACACCTCCGTCGCGCCCTCCGTCTGCGAATCGGAAATCCATAACAGCATGGCCAAGTCGCAACCCTGACCCATCGGTCATTTCCAAGAATGCGTGAGCTCCATTGGCCGTGTGGGGGGTGATGGGGATATGGAAGGTAGGCATTCCTGCAATGTAAACATCCGAGTCAAACGGCCCATACGTGAGCGTGATGGTTTCAGTGCCCGTGACCATTGAAGCGCTGGACGGGCTCATATCAGCCGCACCAACTTCGAGATAGAAGGTATCCTCTGCAGGATATGTGGACTCAAATCGCCATCCTCCACGGTTGTCTTGCATTTCAACTCCAAGTTCAGGGGCTCGCCCTTCTCCTTTGAGGTACCAGTCGAACCAGTACAACATCTCATCCGCCCAGTCCCATCTAAGCGTGTAGGGGTAAGCTTCCAAGCCCTTGCCGGACGGGAGCGTGCTGTGACCTGTGCTTCGGTCCGGGTAATCGTGCGCCCATTGACCTGCTAGTGTTTTAATTTCGATGCCTGCATCTTCGACAATTTGATGCGTTGGAAAGGCCATGTGCGGGTCGACGTTCCAATCCTGCATGCCTTGAATAATGTAGACCGAACCGTTGTAATTTTCAACCACACGGTCCAAGAAAGAGCGTTCGGTCCAGTAGGTATTGCCGGCATAATCTACCATTCCTCCTGAAAGGTAGGCTGCTGGTCCGTTAGCGTATCCTTCGAGGTAACCCTCGCAAAGATTTTCCGGGTCTTCAGCGTCTCCATCAATTCCAAATGAACCGTAAACACCGTTATGCATGATCATACCTCTTGCTTCCATGCTTCCGTTTCGCCACATCAACTCATGAACTCCGATGAGACCGGACATTGGGACGATGGTAGCCAAGTGGGGATTGCCGAAGGTAGCAGCCTGCCAGGGTGTTGACCCGTCATAGGATTTACCGATGAGACCGACTTTGCCGTTTGACCATGCTTGCGTCCCTAACCAGGTCACTGCAGCATCAATACCTCGTTGTTCGTCGGTTCCCATGAGGTCCATACAATGATTTGATTCTCCCGTCCCGAACACTGAAACTTGGGCGACGCCAAAACCATGCGGAACATAATTTTCAATCAACATCTTTCCGAGGCGGTCAGCTGGAGTCAAGGCGTCAACATCTCCATCGTCATAATATGGACCGATTTCGGCAATGATTGGAACAAGACAGGATTCGTCCAAACTTTCGCTCTCGTAATCGCATCCCTCAATCACTGGTAGCCAGAGGCCGAGGTGGACTTGTGCTCCACCGGTGAGTCCCGAACCGCCGTCTGCAGCAGTGATGCTTGGGACTTCAACATACACGGATTGTACCGCACCAATTCCATGTGAACCGTTCATGGAAACACGGGAGAAAATATCGCTGTCATCGTAGGAAAGGTTGGTTCTGTCCCAAGGGTCAGGGTAGACGTCATAGGGGGTTTCTATGCCTCCGTCATCAATTTTTTGCTCTCCGAAACATCCAGCGAGCATGCTCGTGGTAAAGAGCAGCATCACGAGCCAAGGCTTGACGTCCATATGGTATCCGGTGAGGCGGCGTTTCTTGAACCAATCGGATGCTTGGGCCTTAGGATTCATTGGCTTCTTTTTCGGCCATTTCAGCTCGCACTTCGTCCATGTCGATTTCCTTGATTTTTTCAACGAGATCTTGAAGTGCCTCCTCGGGAAGTGCTCCAGGTTGCATGAATACACCGATTCCCTCCTTGAAAACGATGGTGGTTGGAATCGAACGAATCCCGAACATCCCTGCAAGTTCTTGTTGGTCTTCAGTGTCAATTTTCCCAAATACAACATCCGGATATTTTTCCGAAACTCGCTCATACACAGGGCCGTAGGCTTTGCATGGGCCACACCATTCGGCCCAAAAGTCAAGGATAACAATGTCGTTGTTTTCTATGGTTTCTGCGAAAATAGGTTCGGTCAAATCTAGGGTGGCCATAGCGAGGGCTGGGCATTGATGCCTTTTGAACTCATGTCCTGCTCTCAAAGACAACAAGGGATTGCTTGATGTGCTGAACCGTTCTCCAAGCATACATGCGAAACGGCACAATACTCGCCATACTCATGTCAGCCTTGTTCCTGATGTCCACGGTAGGACCTGCAATCTCGATGCACGAAGATACTGAAATCATGCCCACAGTAGGGCGGGATTCCAGTGATATCCGAATCAGTGAAATCCTCGTATCGGCATCTTCCGAAGACTACAACGGTACGGATTGGAACAACGACGGTTACACCGGCTCATCCTCCGACCAATTCATCGAACTTTGGAACAGTGGCTCCGAACCTGTTGATGTCTCAAACTGGCTTCTTGACGATTCACCAGAGGCAGGATCTGCACCATGTCGCTTGGCTTGGAACACAACCATTGAGGCTGATGGATACATCGTGATTTTCCGAGACAGTTCCCGAATCGAACTGGATTACTTTGACCCTGACTCAGCCAGCATCTCTGACGCCAATGGAAACCTCATCGACTCGCTTTCATATCCTGCTGAAGACTCATGGTGGGATACTTCGTACATGAAAGACCTCTCCGGAACCGTTACCAAAGTTAGCCCACCCACACCAGGATGGGATGGCTCAGCGACTTATGTCGTTGCTCAAAATATGGTTCGTTGCTACGGGCTTAGCGATAACAGCCATGAGGGTGCATACATCCTCAAGGGAAGGGTCGTTCCTATGACGGGCGAAGCACATGTCATCAACGAAGGGCACATCCTTGTTCAAGATGGAATGATTGAGGCTGTGTGGGGAGATACCGCTCCTTCAAACATTCAAATCTCTAACGTCCCTGTGATCGAAACTGACGGAACGATTTACCCCGGTTTGATCGACCTCCACAATCACTTGCACTACAATCAAGCCCCACTTTGGGACATGGACACCCACCTTTCACAAAACAGTCAAAACGAATGGGGTGGTTACAACAACCGCTACGAGTGGAAAAACCACCCTGATTACAGCGAACAAGTAACTAAGCCCAAGATGTTGGTTCATTCTGGACCGTATTGGAACATGGAATCGGAGGCCATGAAATACATCGAAATGAAATCGATCGTCGGCGGGACTACCGCTGCCCAAGGCAGCCCAATGAACCCCAGTGACAGCTACGGGACCATCTTAGCCCGTAACATTGAGGACTACAATTTCCAAAGAGATGAAATCCATACCAAGGTCACTGAACTCACATCGGATTACGTTGGAAACCATATCAAGAACGGAAATGCCAGCAAAGAATTGGATGCTTGGTTTGTCCACATCGCTGAAGGCGTTGACGAACGCAGTCGGGCCGAGTTTGACATCCTCGTACAGAATAATTTGCTGGTTGGTGAACTTGTTCTCATTCACGGCGTAGCGCTTGGACAAAATGAATTCACACAGATGGCCGCTGCAGGCTCGACCTTGGTTTGGTCGCCTCTATCCAATCTGTTGCTGTACGGAAATACAGCAGATGTCGCAGCAGCAAAGGCAGCAGGAGTACACATCACCCTTGCACCCGACTGGGCACCCTCGGGCTCAAAGTCGCCGCTTCATGAACTCAAAGTTGCCGATTTGTGGGACGATGAAATGCTTGGAGATCTTTTCACCGATTATGAAATGGTCGAGATGGTCACATCTGGAGCCGCACTGGCTACAAATTGGCAGAACGAAGTCGGCACCATTGTCAAAGGAACTGCTGCTGACTTGGTCGTCGTCGACAACATCCACACCAACCCCTACCGCAATCTCATCAATGCAGTTGATCCTGACATTCGTCTTTCAATCGTTGGTGGACTGGCTATTTACGGGGATACCGACATGATGACTGCGCTCAAAGGGAACGATCACGAACCTGCCGGAGCCTTCGGAAAATCTCTGGACATCACCTACCTCGCAGCACCTGAAGGTGCTCAAACATGGGCCAGCATTACTGAAAACCTTACCATGGCCATGCGATTTGACCCCGATGAAATGTCAGCAGCTTTTGGTGATGCATCTGACTTTAACAGCGTCACTTCCGGAATGACAAACGTTGGACTTGACCCTTGGTACACCTACGGTGATGAACGCTACTTCAACGTCATTAACGGTTCAGAAAACGCCAATGCTCAAATCAGCATGTCATTGTTGTACGACCGTTATTATGACCGTGGAGAAAATTTACCCGCTGTCACCGACTTCCAAGTGATCGAAGGGCCAACCGTCATACCTTGTGATGATGGAACCAATCCACCTTGCAATGACGGAGGAAACGATAATTCCGGAGACAATAACGGAAACACGGATACTACCAACGATTCGACCGACAGTGGAGGAACCGATACCAACGGTGATTCCACCGATAATGACGGAACGGACATCCCGAACAATCCTCTCGACGACCAACAATCAAGTGAAGAGGAAACCAGGGACAAAGCCTTGTTGTTGTTCTTCGGCATTGTCATTGTCTTGCTTGTGGCTTTGTTCTTTGTATCTCGAGGAGGGGAAGACGCCCTAGCCGCAGAGGTCCGCATTGAGAAAATGTGGGAGGAAGGAAATGAGGAAGTATTGCAAGACGTTGCGTTCGTACCCTCGATGCCTCCGATGGAGCCCCCGAAAGAGGAAGAATGATCACGCAAGGTCCCAAGTAGGGCCTTTCGATGTATCAACAACGACAACGCCGAGCGCATTGAGTTCATCTCGAATTGCATCCGCACGGGGCCAATCTTTGTTGGTTCTTGCTTCGCTTCGTTGCAACAACAATTCTTCCACCTCATCAGCAATTTCCGCTCGGCGCGGGTCTTCTTCAGGTTCTGCTAATGCCATCTCACGGCTTGGAAGAATACCAAGGACGGTTCCTGCTGTCTCTTCGAGGAGTTGGACCGCGTAATTTCCAAATGCATTCATGTCGGTTTCATCAAGTCCAAATTGCAACATTTTCCCGATCTCACGGGCCATGCCGAGAACTTTGGCAACGGCTTCTCTTGAATTGAAATCGTCATCCATCGCACGTGCGAAACCTTCAGCCATTTTTTCGAGCAGGCCCAAGGTCCTGGCGAGGGGTTGCTCCGAAGTCAAATCGGACTTGGGAAGGCTCACGGGAGATTCATCAGAGCGCGCCTTCAAAGCCGACACATACGATTCTAGGACGCGGTTATAGTTGCGCTCTGCATCTTTGAGGAGGGTTTCATTCATATCAATAGGTGAACGGTAATGTGCGTTGATGAGAGCGAATCGGAGTACCATAGCATCAACATGCTGTAGAATGTCGCGAATCGTCCAAAAATTCCCGAGGGATTTACTCATCTTTTCTCCATCGATGTTCACAAAGCCGTTGTGCAGCCAATGGTGAACGACCGGTGAGTGACCGGTGTGGCATTCACCTTGGAAAATTTCGGCTTCATGATGAGGGAATCGTAGGTCGTGACCTCCGCCATGGATGTCGAATTCCTTGTCAAAGTGGTCAAGAGACATCGCCGTACACTCAATGTGCCATCCGGGTCGCCCGGGCCCCCAGGGTGACTCCCATGTTGGTTCGTTGGGTTTGGCTGCCTTCCATAATGCGAAATCCTTGTGATCACGTTTACCTGAACCGGTCCCACCAACTCGACCACCCGCGCCTGAACGAACGGCGTCAATGGATTGACCGGTGAGCATACCGTATTTTTCAGGAGCTGAATCAACGTGAAAGTAGACGCCATCTTCCGTCACATAGGCGTGCTTCTTATCGATGAGGTCCTCTGTAATTGAGATCATTTTGTCAACATAATCCGTGCATCTCGGGTATGCATCTGCCCTGAGAATGTTGAGTGCGTCCATATCTTCGTAGTATGCCTCAATGTTTTGGTCCACCAATGCTTTCCAATCCCCGTCCAATTCATTGGCTCGAGCGATGATCTTGTCATCGATATCGGTGAAGTTCTGGACGTAATCAACATCAAAGCCGCTTGCTTCAAGCCAACGGTGAATTAGATCAAAAGCAAGGTAACATCGTGCATGGCCGAGATGACAACGGTCGTAGACCGTCACGCCACAAACATACATCGAAACCTTGCCCGGTTCAAGAGTAGTGAAGTCTACCTTTTCTCGTCGTTTCGTGTCGTGAACGCGAATGGGCATGGGTCTCATGCGGCGGTGCATGCAGCCACACTTGAAGGTTCATACGAGACCTGTCGCTGGGCGACAGTATGGAAGAGAGTTCAGGGCGCCGTATCTTCGTCACCGGTGTGAACGGGCACATTGGAAACCATATTGTTCGCGACCTGCTTGAACATGGATACAGCGTCAAGGGCTCCGTTCGTTCCCTCACTGACCCATCAAAGGTTGACCATGTGCTGCAACATGCAAAGGATTTGGGAGTCGAAGACCGATTGGAACTTGTTGAAGGGGATGTGCTGGATGCCGATGGTTGGTCAGAACACTTGGCTGGGTGCGATGGACTGTTTCATACAGCCACCATCTACAGCACACAAGGCGATACTCAAGCGATTCTTGACACAGCGAACAAGGGCACAATGCACTTGTTCCACGCCGCTGCGAACGCTCAAATCCCAAGAGTGATTTACACATCAAGTACCGCTGCAGTAGGGACAGAGCCGAAGGGTAAAATCAAGGATGAGTCCGACTGGCAGACGGACACAAATCTCCCCTATACGACTGCAAAAACACAAGCTGAAAAGTTGGCATGGGAACTTGCTGAACAACTTCGTCTCGATGTCCGAGCGATCAATCCAACCGCTGTACTCGGTGGAGGTTTTGCACGCCCCACACCCAGCGTTGATTTCTTCCAAGATGCGATGAAAGGAGCCTTCCCGGTGGCCCCTAAATTTCCAATGGCTGTAGTCCATGTCCGTGATGTTGCACGAGCCCATCGTCGTGCCTTTGAGGTCGATGAAGCAGAAGGACGTTTCATTCTCGCACCACATACGAACTTGACGCTGTCAACCATCTGCCGGAAAATACGAGAATTGTATCCCGATACGAAATCCCCAAAAATCGCACTGCCTAACGCCTTGCTCCCCATAGCTGTGTTCCAAGATTGGTTCGGTGGCTTACTTGGTAAGCAACGCTATTTAACCCGCGCAGTAGTAAAATCTCTTAAGAAAGGAGATACGAATTATTCAAGTGAAAAGGCGGAACGAGTACTTGGTATGGAATGGGAGGGTTTTGACACATGCATCAAAGATACGGTCGACGCTTACCTTTGACTCAAAATCAAGGACGTTTCCTTGCTGTCCTCAGTTGGTTGGCTCCAACGATTACCGTGATTGTTGCAATGGCCGTTCATTTTGCCGGTGGGGCAAGGACGTTTCCCATCTTTATTTCTGAAGCAGACTACCCTGGACTCCAACGAACCGTATTCACATCAGGGCTTGTTCTTTCTGGAATCCTTCAGATGATGTTTGCCTGGCATCTCTACCATGGATTGAAACCAAAGAATCAACGCTTGTGGAATGCATCGTGTGGCGCTGGTATCGTTGTTGGTTTCCATGTGATACTGGTCGCATACTACGACATGTACGACCACATTGACATGCATATTTATGCTTCAATGATTGCTTTTGGAGGCGGCATCGTTTGGGCCACAATGGGGCACCTCGCGCTTGATTCAACAACAAGCCCCGGTGCAAAATTAAGGAAGGTCGGAATTGCAACCTCCCTCATCGCACTTGTCGTGATGATCGTGGCGTTCCAGTACGCCGTGAGTACTTTTGACACCAACGGATTAACCACGGAGGAGTTTCTCAACAAGGCTCAATTTGGTATCAATTTTGCAGGACCAGCAGAATATCTTGTTGTTGGTGGACTCATGGTGGCGTTAGCATCCTTTGGAATGGATTTGAAGGAGGCTGAAGAAGACCAAACGGTCAGCTCTGAAACCGTTTCAAATCAAGCAAAATGATACCTTAACAGCATCAGTAGGCTCAAAATCAGCAGTAGAACTCCTAAAGCTAATATGACGACTCTCCCCCATTTAGGGTTTGAGATTCGTTCTTGGACGTGATGCCCGATATTGGTCCATAGCCCCATTGAAAACAGTCCAAAGGTGGTATTGATGGTCGCTATGACAAGCGTGCCGGCAACACCCCCAGGAATACCACCTGGTTCAGATTCGAACGATGCTAGCATGACGGTCATCAAGGCAAAAATAACCATCCATTGCTTGGTATTAACAATCTGCATGACAATCCCTGTCCGCAATCCCAATTTGGGAATTGTTTCAACCAGATTGAACACCGACGTTGAACGACCGATGAAGATCAGCAAAACTCCCAGAGCAATCATGAGTAGGGACCCAATATAGTGAAGCAATTTCCCAACAAAACTTTCCGGATCAAACGAATTGACCGCTAAACCGCAAAGAACATTCACGCCAAAGAATCCAATTCCAAGCCCTGCAATCAACACGATGTTTGACCGCCGCCCGTGTATTGATGCATGCGCAGCGCATGTCGAGTTATTAGGCCCTGGCACGGCCATCCCAACAGCAAGAAGGGCCAGTAACGACCCCAAAGTAGTCCACTCCACAACTTCGGTCCAGCATTGTGATATATCACGATATGCAATGTTCAAATGAGGCTATAACCCGAACTGGTGGCTAATTCTATGATTTTTTGATCCAGCACAGACATGGCTACTTCCGACGGATTGCGCCCGAATTCGTTGCTCGCTTGAGTTGACACGTACACCTTGACGGTCATTGCACGGTGGCTCAATTTATGGGCAACAGTGCCGACAAAAGTTCCATCACCCTCGCCATCAGGACGTTCGCCCTCGTGGAGTTGCGGCCCCCATAACCCCCCAAACAAACCATCTTGCCTCCGCTGATGGATGATCGGATTTCCAACCCGGTCAAATTCTACACACGTCCAAAATGTGACTTCTTTGACCTTGGTTTTTCTTGCCCTTGGGTAAGATGTAGGTGTTTCTTTACCCCGGCATGAAGTCTGGATTGGGCAACGGGAGCATTCAGGCTTTTTAGGAGTACAAACCGTAGCCCCGAGTTCCATTAAGGCTTGATTCCAATCGCCAGAACGATGATGAACCAAATGTTCGTCTGCCCATGATTGCACCTCCCGATTGGAGGGCTCCATCATCTGCTGTTGCCTGGCCATTACTCGCCTGATGTTGCCGTCAACACAGGCACGGGGTAGAGAAAAAGCGATGCTTGCAACTGCCGCAGCAGTGTAGGGTCCAATTCCAGGAAGAGACAGCAGTGATTCGTATGATGAAGGAAGAGAACCGTCAAAGCCACCTTCTGCTGAAGGAAGCATGACCAACTGACTCAATGCATGAAGCCGACGTGCTCTGCTGTAATACCCTGCGCCTTCCCACGCCTTCAGAACCCTGTCCATTGGAGAATCCGCCATTGACTGTATCGTTGGGAAGGCATCGACCATACGATGCCAGAACACAATCCCTCGACTCACTTGAGTTTGCTGAAGCAATATTTCGCTCAGTAAAATTGCCCAAGGGTCTCTTGTTTCTCGCCAAGGTAGCGCACGTTGATTCTCATCGTACCATTGAAGCAATTTTTCACGTGGTAGGCCACTCAAGGCACTCACACTCACGCTTCTACAGATTCAGCCTTCTTCGCCTCAATCTTAGCGTCGTTCGCCTTGATTTGTTCCCAAACCAATTCAGCAATGTCTTTGACTTCCATCTCGGAACCGATGGCATTGAGGCCGTCAGTGACCATGGTTGAACAAAACGGACATCCCACTGCAACCGTATCTGCACCGGTTGCTGCAAGTTCTTTGGAACGGATGACGTTCACGCGGTCGTAGCCATCGTCAACATGTTCTTCCATCCACATTTGAGCACCACCTGCACCGCAACAGAACGAATCTCGACCGTGACGCTCTGCTTCAACATCAACGCCCCCGATAGCATCCCGAGGTGCATCCAATTCGCCACCGATGCGGCCGAGGTAACATGGATCGTGGTACGTCACCGTTCCGTCATGCTTAGGCTCCGGAAGCTTCCCTTCATTTTGCAGATGGTTGATGAGTTGGGAGTGATGCATCACTTCGATGTCTTCGCCGCCGTAATCCTTGTATTCCTTTCCAAGGGTGTGGAAACAATGCGGGCATGAAGCAACCACTTTCTTGACACCAATCTCCTCAAAGGTCGTCAGATTCGTTTCGGCCAACATCTGGAAGAGGTATTCGTTTCCAGCACGTCGTGCAGCGTCCCCGCTGCATCCTTCTTGCATGCCAAGGATTCCGACATCAAGACCTGCTTCCTTCATGATGCTGATGGTATCACGAGCAACTTTCTTGTTACGCTCGTCAAAGGATGCTGCACATCCTGCGAAGTAAATGTACTCGGCGGGTTCTGCAACCTTGACATCCAATCCTTCAGCCCAATCGCCACGTTCGTGGGACGGTAGGCCGTATGGGTTTGAGTCGGATTCTAAGTTTTCAATGGTCATCATCAAGGGCATGACGGTGTCTTCGACCTTTTCGTCAAACTCCATTCGCTCCATCATCAAATGACGACGAGCATCGGTAAGTTTGGGCACATGGTCGATGTAAATGGGACATGCTTCAACGCATGCGTGGCAAGTAGTACAGGCCCAGATGGCGTCCTCTCCAAATCGAGAGATGATGTCCTCTTCGGGTGTTTCGCCAGCAAGAAGCGTTCCAGAATGGTCGTTTGCATAGTGGCGGACATCGTGAATGATTTCCATTGGGTTGAGCGCTTTTCCGCTAGCGTAAGCAGGGCAAACATCCTGGCATCGGGCACATGAGGTACATGCCCATCCGTCAATGAGGTCTCGCCATGTGAAATCAGTGTAGTTAACTGCCCCGAAGGATTCCAAGTCCAGGTCGTCGAGCATAATGGCCTTGCCGTCTTCTCCTCGTGCGAGAGGTTCCATGGTCGCCATAGGTCGCAAATCGTGGAAAAATACGTTCGGGAAAGCCATGACCAAGTGCATGTGTTTGGAAAGTGGAATCAAAAACAGGAACACGCAGATGGCCACCATGTGAGCCCAATAGGCTGCGATGACCATGCTGGCGCTGGGCACCATTGTTGTCGCGACCCACCAGCCAATCGGTTCCCATGTTTTTGAGATGGTCGATTCACCGGCTTCCACCACAAACGAAGTGGTGGTGATGGTCATGATAAGAAGCAAGATAGCGTTGCCTTCAAGCTGTGATTTGCCCTTAAGTTTCTCAGGTGTGAAGGCAACCCTACGAATCAAAGCAGCCACGCAGCCGATGAAGGCGATGGTATAACCGGTTTCAACCACGATGTTCCAAGGGCCGCGGAGCATTTCCGGCAGTACCTTTTGTGAGAATTGATTGCCGGTTGCGAGGTCAAACATGTCGGTTGAGAGCATCAGGAAGCCCCAAAACATGAGGACGTGAATACCTCCAGCAACACGGTCTTTCAGTACTTTCTTTTGTCCAAGCCAACCGGTTGCTACCTCTTTGATTCGAGTACCCCAATTATCAAACCGGTTTTCTGGCTTTCCTTTGAGGACCAGCCGAGTGGCCTTCTGAACTTGAAAGAGGAAAAAACCTCCAGATACTCCGAAGAGCATCAACAAAATTACCCATCCAGGAATGGGTCCATAGTCCAAAAACAGGGGATGTTCCATGCAGTTCACCGCCAAAGACATGCTCGGGCAGGTCTGCGAAGGGGAGACGCACTTTGAAACCACCGTCAAAAATCAACGGGATGGCTCGTGGTTGTGAGAAGGAATATGAAGGCCGACCGCTTCTAGTGACCATGGCCCTTGATGGAGACGCTACGACTGCGAGCGCTCCGGCCAAGTGCATTCTCTTTGGAGAACATGCAGTTGTGTACGGTGAGCCTGCGGTTGCGGTTGCTCTTGAGCAACGCCTCCAAGTCCGTATTACCCCGGCTAAAGCATGGAGTATTGACGGCAGCTCCCTTGTCGCAAAACGTCACCCTCACATCCATCATCTCGTTCATGCACTATGGCCCACTGAAAGCGACCCAAAACCCCTATCAGTCCATGTATCTGGAGATATACCTCGGGCATCTGGTCTTGGTTCAAGTGCCGCATTAAGCGTTGCTTTGTGTACTGCTTTAGATGCGAGCCGACCAATTTCGGAAGCCAACCTTGGAAACGATGAGATCAGCCACCTCGCCCATATGGCTGAAGCAACCGCTCAATCCGGCCGTGCATCCCCAATGGACACCTCAACCAGCACCCTTGGAGGGATTGTGGTCCTCTCCGACAAGAAAGAAACTGGATGCGAGTGGGTCTTCAGACGTGAACTCGAAACTCCGGAGGGGAAACGAACTTGGGAGATTCATACGATGACACCTCCTCAGGACGAGGTGTACCTTGTTTTGGGAAATACAGGAGTTCACGCACCTACATCGCATCAAGTCGCCTTGGTTGCTGCTGCTCTTGAAGCCAATCCAAGCCGAATCAACGAGATACGAGCCATCGGGAGTATCGCTCGTCGTGGATTAAAAGCGCTTCAACAGGGGAACTACGACGCAGTGGGCCACGCCATGAGCGAAAATCACATTATTTTACGAAATCTAGGCGTCTCTTCTGTTGAGCTTGAAACCCTGATTTCTGCAGCATTACCAACGGCCCTCGGAGCGAAACTGACCGGGGCCGGAGGCGGAGGGTGTATGGTGGCGCTAACGCGCAATCCCAAGGCGACGAGTGAAGCCATTGAACTCGCAGGTGGTCGGACACTCACCTCACGGCTTGGAAACCCAGGCGCTACCCTCGTAACAGCACCAAAAGAGGCTTTTTGGCCCGAATGAACATCCGACATCCACGAGTATAAAATCGTGGGGTGCCGAAATTCCTTTTATATACTAAAGGTCATTCGGGTTATATATGACCACCGATGAAGAACGCCTAACTGTCGTAAACGTAGTTGCAAGCACCCGTGTTGCTGAAGAACTTGACCTTCCTGACATCGCCATTCAACTCAACTGCGAGTACGAACCCGAACAATTTCCTGGTGTCGTTTACCGAGTTACTGAGCCAAAACTTGCAATCCTAATGTTCCGCTCCGGCCGTGCTGTCTGCACCGGTGGAAAGAACGAAGACAACATCCACACAGGTATTGACCGAATGATCAAGGACTTGCGTGCTGCTGGAATTGAAACCTGGGACCTCAAGGACGTCTCCATCGAAGTCCAGAACATGGTCGCTACCTATGCACTCCACTACCCCGAAGATTACGACGGTGTTGACAAGTTCACTGGCGAGCCACAAGCAGGAGTTCCACGTAAACTCAATCTCAACCACCTGACCTTCCACTTGCCCTTTGACAAAGTGGAGTACGAGCCAGAGCAATTCCCTGGACTCATCTACCGACTCGACGACCCAAAGGTCGTCTGCCTCATTTTCGGATCAGGTAAGATGGTGATTACCGGTGCCCGACACAAGGACGAGATTCTTGAAGCCGTAGAAATCATCAAGGACGAACTGGCTGACCTTCTTTGAACTGAACCTCAATTAGATGCTTCTCAAGAGAAGCGTTGATGGTCTCTTTCTCTCCTGCTCTCAGCATGGGAAGCAGTGGACGGTCTGTCTTCGTGCCCGGCTTGATTGCCGCATTGCTCCTCATCACACTGATTCCACTGGAGCATCCAGTATTGGAGAAATCAAGCCCAGTGCAACGTTCAGCAGGCCATGACCCTGGCGTTTCAGACGTCCCTACATGGAGGATTGGTGACCGCTGGATTTACTCTGGTACGTTTGACCCAACAATTCTTGTCACCGACACGGGGGTTGACGCGACGGTTGGCGAAATCCAAGGAGATACGACGGCGGAAGTCACTGCTATTTCCATGCAAAATGTCGACAATATGTCGGTTCTAGCATATACGCTCCGCTCAACCGCTAATTTCGATAAATCCGGAGTTTCACTGGAAGGGTATTCAGGGAACGTCTACATTGAATACACTCAAACCGAGTACCTGCGCGTCAGCGACTTATCATCGATTCGAAACGAACTTGACATGTACATACGCTTCGTCCCGAGTGGTATTTCATTCTTGGAGCAAATCCTTGGAGACATTACGATCACAACGTCGTATTCACCCGTCAACGAGAACTATGATTTTCCGCTACGAGCCAACGAACGTTGGACGACGATGACCACTTCGTATGTCCAATGGTCCGGCCAGAGTGATTACATCACACCATTCCCACCTCCAGTTACTGAAACCAATACCACCACATGGGTTGTATCCAATGTCGGAAAACCAACCAATTCCTTCGGTCAATCGACCGATTATGGTGGCTGCAACGGTTCGTATGAAATGCTGTCATACAACAGCGATGGAGATTCAGAAGGCTACAGATGGTACTGTCCTGAAGTTGGAAACTATGCTTGGTTGCACACTGAAGACGATATCGGACTTACCATTGACTTCCGACTTAAGCGGTACGATCCGGTTGGAGCAGCTGGAGTTGACCCCTATTCAAATCCAGGCTCAAGAGACCCCTGCCTCCAGGTCAATCCTGAGCGCAGCATTACCGCGCTGAATACGCCAATGCAGGTTTGGGTTAATGCTTCTTCAAGTTGTTTCTCTAATCCTTCGGGCGTGAATCTTGAGCTGCATCATGAGCACGAAGGCATTGTCAAATCCCTAACAACCGGAGCAAATGGAAGTGCATGGACTACAATCGACATCGGGGATGCCCTTGATTCATCAGCGAGCCAAACTGATTATGCAAGCCATGGATTGGTTGCTAAATCTGGAACCTACGTTGGAGCGAGCACCGTCACACTGGATGAATATCTTGTGGGGCTGGATGTGTTTGCTGACGCCGAAGCTGCCCAAATTCTCAGAATTCGAAGCGGCGTAATTACCTCCCTGAACGCACTTTCAGGCTACAATGTCCTTCCAGGTGATGAACTTGAAGTGGAGGTCTCGTTTAACAACCGAGGAATTACCGAATCAACGCCAACCGAAGCGGTCATCACCTTACCAGATGGACTCACCAACCGAGTACCTCTTCCTGCCCTTGAAACCTATGAAGTGCACAAGGTCGCCCTCAATTGGACCGTACCCGTTACGGCTGACATCGGCACTCAAAGTTTGATGTGGGAAGCTGACCCTGACGGACTCAATTCTGCTGATGCAAATCCATCGAACAATCTCGCCATCATTGACCTGTTTGTCGGACGAGTCCCTACCGCCTTGGTCAACGGTTCATCCGGCCTTACGAACGATTACATCCTCCTCGATGCGTCTGAAAGTTTTGACGAAGACGGGGGAAATGTCACGTGTGAATTTGCCGTTGCGTTTGATGACGGCACCCGTACGTGGTCCAGCCAGAAGGTGCTTGCGCCAAATTGTGTACTCAACTATACGTGGATTGATGATGGCTCTTATCCCGTTGAACTCACGGTTATCGACGAAGAACGAGACGAAGTCAATCTCACCGTGATTGTTGAAGTTGTCAATCGGGCACCGATGATCGAAGTCCAGAGTGCACGGACTGAGGCCATGGTCGAATACCCAATCACGCTCTATGCATATGCAAACGATTCGGATTCAGAAGACGTATGGCCTGGCGTGGTCGACATCTATTGGCCGGGAGCAAACTGCAAGGAAGGATACTACACCCGAGTTTGCACGACGACGTCAAATGAGGAAGGTTGGACTACCTTTACGGCAGTAGGTTTGGATGATGACAGTACCATGGCTACGGCTACAATCGACATACGATTCACCAACATTAAGCCTCACAGTGTCAACATACAATTGGTTGACCAAAACGGGCCCATCCTCATGGATGCCCAAAGCACATGGCATGTCACCGAAGACCAACCGATTCTGGTAAAGGGACAAGCGCAGGACTCCATCGACGATATTGATGGACTCACACATACCTGGTGGCCAGATGATGCCCAGCCATCACTGATACGTACGTTTGATGGACGCACATCAGAATTTGATATGATCTGGCACGAGGCAGGATTGCATAAAATGAGACTGGAAATCACGGACTCCGAAGGCGAATCTAGCGGGGTTGAAGAACGGTGGATCAGCGTTGCGAATGTTGCACCAACAATCGAGCCACTCAATCAGATTCTCCCCATTGCGGAAGGTCAAAGCATCAGCGTGACCGGAAGTTCTTCCGATTCAAGTTCCGACCAAGAAACATTGATTCGTTGTTGGGACATTGACCCCAGCATGGACTCAAATGACATCGGTAGCGCAGACGACGATTGCGATGTCATCGGAGATAACTTGACCATTTCATGGAATCGAAGTGGGACCCACAAATTGGTTTATCACGTAACGGATAACGATGGAGCTCATACAAGTGAAGTTCTAACGGTTGAAGTATTGAATACGCCACCGCTCATTCGCACTACAGCCATTGCCTGTGTTGCCTATGAACCATGTACCCTTGACGCTCAATCCACGATTGATGCCCTTAACGATTTGGATGGTTTAACCGTCGTCTGGGACATTGACATCGAATTCGATAGCAACGAGGATGGAATTCCAGACAATGATGCCGACGTCATCGGGAAGACCGTCACCTACACCTTCCGTAAGGCTGGGAGTCAATCCATCAAAGTCATGGCTTGGGACGAAGACCCACAACGACCAGGAACCAAAGTCATCACGTTCGCAGTAGCTCCAGCAGACCGTACAGCATTGGAAAACATCGGAGCCTCATTGGCTGGCGAAGAAGCGAATCCATTGATGCAAGGAGGGCTGCTTGTGTTGCTCCTTAGCCTCCTGTTGATGTTCTCAAGACGTAAATCAAAGGCAGGGGACGATGACATGTGGAGTGATTTATCGCAAAACCTGATGGTTGAAAATAACGATGCAAGAGAGGAATCGATGGCTGAAAAGCGACCCAGTTCCCCTCCACCAGAATATTTATTCCAAATGGCGCTTGAAAATGCTCCAGCATCAATTCTTGAAAGCAATCCCAATGAAACCAACTCGGAGGGACCACCCGTGCCCGAAACAGGACTACCGGAAGGCTGGACTACCGAACAATGGTCATACTACGGTCAACAATGGCTTGATTCTCAAAACACGTGAAACGACGAAGGACACTTCCTAAAGTATGAGAACGCCCACGACGAGGCATGAACCGAGACTTGTGGAAGGCAACCTTCGTCGCCGTTTTGTTCCTCCTCACTCCGATGTTGAGTCAGGTTAGCCCGGCAACCCTCCTCGCAGAGGAGAACACCTCCGAACACAGTTCAACGGGTAATCTTTCAATCGTGGACGTCCCCAACTATCGAATTGGTGACAAGTGGGTCTATGAAACGAAATTTGACGTGGCTCAACTCATCGCCCAAGCCAACGTTTCCGCATCGCTCAACACACTGACTGGAGACACCGTCAATACAGTCACTGATATCCTCTACGAAACCGATGAAAATGGCGACACGGTATTGGTGTACGAAATCACCGTTGACGGCTCGTTTAGTTCCGGCAACAGTGGAGCGACCCTTGAAGGAACGAGTGGGCGGTTGGAAATTGATTACGATGGAACCGACATCATCCGAGCAAGAGACCTGGCGACGAGGGAATCCAATTTTAATTTGGATGTGACATTTGCTCCTTTTAACCTCGGGTTTTTGAGCTTCACGTTGGCTGATATCAACTTTGATAACAGTTACACGCCAGCCAAAGAAACACATGATTTCCCACTTCGAAACGGCGACCAGTGGTACATGCCCTTCCGCGCAGACACCGTGGTAACAGGCACGTCTGATTATTTTGACCCGTCGGAATTTGATGGAGGTGGACCCGAAAACTATTCATGGCAGGTCATCAAGAACGAAGCCCCCAGTGAAGATGGAGACACACCGCAATATTTGGGCTGCGACAATTCATACAAAATCTCAGAATGGAATGAATCGGGAGTCAATACCGGATTCAACTGGTACTGCCCTGATGCTCGAGGAAGCGCCTGGAACCGAATCATCAATCCAGCTGGATTTACCATTGATTGGATTTTGAAGACGTACAACCCAAGCGACTCAAACAGCGTAGTTGCTGGCTCTTCACCGGGTGGTCGAAACACCAACCTCAACGTAGCGACGGCTTACTCAGCAACCCTTCCGGACTCCACTGAAACCATTACCGTTGATTACAACGTCGCAGGCTCACCACCAAGCCCGATAGCCAATACAAATTTACAACTGCGATACGAGATTGCTGGAACCATTCTCAATCCTACGACCGATCAGAACGGCATGGCTCAAGTATCCCTTAACGTATCCAATGAAACCGACACGACGCCAGGCAGTGACGACCATACCAGCAACGGAGTTGTTGTTTACGACCCAGCCACAAAAGTCATCGGAGCTGCCACTGTTGTCCAAGACCTAAATGTCGTGGGAATTGACCTCATTGCTCAATCCTCATCGGTCATTGTGGAGCGTACGCGAGGTGGCGTAACATCAACCCTCGGAGCATCAATTGGTTACAATGCGTTACCAGGAGACATGATGATGTTCTCATTGCCGGCTCAGAACAGAGGTGTATTGAGCTCACCAACGACCTACATGGGGATTGAGACACCTGACGGGGCAATATACCGAGAGCCACTATCGGCCATTGGACCGTATTCAGAGGAGCGAGTGATCGTCAACTGGGCAGTACCTGAGAACTTGGCTGTGGGCTTTAAGAATCTCAAATTTACAGTGGACCCAGACATGAACGTGACCGCTGACGCCAACCGAACAAACAACGACGCCACCATCGAAATTTTCATTGGTCGGGCTCCAACCGCTGTCATGGAAGCGAGTGAAGGGAAATACACCTTTGAAAACGTCACCCTCAATGCTACCGGCAGTTACGATGAAGATGGAGGAGACGTGGGTTGTGTCTTCGAAATCGAATCACGTGTAGGCCTTATTGACGTGATTGAAGCGCCCAACTGCATCACTCACTGGAACTGGTCAAACAGCGGCATATGGTCCATCACAGTTATCGTTACCGACGGTGAATTGGATGTTGATGAACTCCAAATTGATGTAACCGTGCTTAACCGCGCCCCCGTTTTCAACCTTTCACATGATGCAACCGTGCCCGTCGAGCAGAGCATCACCATCAATGCAGTTGACATACAAGACATTGACACTTCTTCTCCAACAGGGCAACAAGTCACCATTTCATGGCCAGGATTGGAATGTACTGAAGGATTGACTCAACCCACTTGCACGTTCATCCCAACGAGCGAAGGCCCGATGAACATCACAGCCATCGCCACGGATGATGATGGCGCAACAACAACGGTTACCAGTCCTTTAGACGTGTTGAACATACCACCAACAATCGGTTTCCCCGAATTATGGACCGGAGGCGAACAACTGTTGCAGGATGCAAACGGAACATGGCATCTTGACGAAGACGAAATCGCCCTGCTGCGAGTTGTTGCAGACGATACCAGCAACGACCAAGGAACATTGATCGTTGAATGGCTTCCATCGATTGAGGATGAAAACTGGACCATAACCAGCATCGGAATTTCCTCATCGGAAGCGGTAGCATGGACTGCATCTGGAATTCATACACTGAATGTTAGAGCAATCGACAGCGACGGTGCAACATCAGCGACCCAAACCGGTGAAGTCTTGATTCACAACGTCGCACCGACCGTTACCGGACTGCCGGGAAACACTCCTGTGTTCGAAGAGGATAACCTCTCGTTGGAAGTCGTTGCTAGCGATACCGCCTCCGATGTTGCGACATTGGAGATTTGCTGGGACTTTAACGCCATGGTTGACGAAGACAACGACGGAACAAGAAACAACGATTGTGAACTCTCTGGTGCCTCAATTTCCAAGTCGTGGTCGACAACAGGTGTTCGATGGATTACCGTCACTGTAACCGATGATGACGGAGCCACTGCAACTCAATCAATGAACGTCAGTGTTCTCAATCTGCCACCAACGGCAGTCATCACACTCGGCTCACTTGCAGACGGCCTTGTGGAAGGAGACAACTTGACCCTCGACGGAACAGATTCTGTTGAAACCGCAGGCGATAAAACGACGCTCATTTACCAATGGGACGCCTCGTTTTTGGATACCGACCTCGATGGTAGTAAGGTTGGCGATGTTGACCACCAAGGTGGAGCATGGACCATAGAAGACCTCCCAGCAGGCACGTGGACCATCGTCCTAACGGTCACCGACGATGATGGTGAATTCCAGCAAACTGAACTTTCATTCGTGGTATCACAAGCCCCTTCGGAAGGTTTGTTTGAGAGCATCTCAGACACTGTAGGAACCACCATGACCTATGTCATCTTCATTCTTGGAATTGTGATTGCTGGATTGGTTGCTTTCCTGCTCTTTACGAGAAAGCGGCCCAGCGACGACCTCAAAGGGTTCTCGTCGTTTGAACAACCGTTTGAAGCACCTCCTGTCGCTGCTGCTCCTTCAGAACTCGCACCACAACAGACATCATATGCACCGCAACCAACCGTTGCTGAACCCATCTATCAAGAACCTCAGCCCGTCAATACAGGACCACAAATCCCAGCAACAGGACTGCCGGAGGGATGGACGATGGAACAGTGGAATTACTATGGCGAACAATGGTTGGCTGCAAATACTGCACCGGCTCCGGTTCAACAACCCATAGTTTCTAACCCTGCACCAGCACCTGCCTCAACAGAGTTGCAATCGTTATTGGACGATCTCGACTTCTGAGGGCATATTATGGCAAATCTTTGGCAATTCTTTGGACTACCCGACCCCGAAGGCAATTCAAACCGAGAGGCACCCTCAACGCCTCTTCGACCGGCCCCGACCCCCGTGAATGTTGAACAAGCGACCCTCACCACGGTTGAACCCGCTCCCGTCATGGCCAACACCACTTCAGCACCTCTGCAACCGTCCTCGACACGGCTCCAACCGCCGTTAAACTGGACTGGCCCTCTTACACCGGATGGGGAACCATTCCACGACCTCGGACTCCATACGGGACGGCCACAGGTGCTTCCATCCAAAGCCCTGAGGTATGTTGCACCGGATGCCATGAAACGCATTCACACACAGCAAATACTGCAACGCGTGCTTCAAGGTGATACGGTTATTGTGGATTTGCGTCCTTTGGTCCATATGGAAAGCCATCAAATGGCCTGTAGAAGGGAATTGAAGCACATGGGAGATGAAGCTGGAGTCAACATTTTCTCCCTCGACCAAGAAGACAAGTTACTCATGATTCCCGGAATCAATGTCGTTGTTGATATGAAAAAGCATGAACTTGGGCTTACGCCGTTGATGTGACCTCAATTGATGTTTGACAATTGCTCGAGCATTTCCATTGCCGATTGAGCAAGCCCCAACACCACCGATTCGCTACCATCAACCAAACGAGCATGCTCACCCATTGGTCCGTGGAGGTCGTAACCTCCTGCTTTTCCTTTCCAAGAGCCGGATCGAATCAGGTCGAGCAAAACCTCATCGCTGAAAGTTGGGAACTCTACGAGTGCAAACTCGCAAAAAAACGTCCACTTCCCCATGAAATGAACCCCCGTAGCGCTCCATACCTGATGGCGGCGGCCTGAAAGACGGTGAAGCATCATGGCTGCTTCTGCGGCGTCAGCAGGCTTCCCCATGCTCAACGAGTGGTCGTCGGGGTCACTGATCATGGTGTCTGAGACAACGGTGACTTGAACGTCATTGAAGTCGGAAATCGCATGTGCTTTACGTTTGCAGATCGTCAGCACCTGGTGGTCTACACTTCCAATCGGTGGAGTTTCATCAACACCGGGAACCCCCGACTGATGCAAATGAGGGAATAACGGGTCCAGCATTACCTTTCGGCGCTCTGAATTTGATGCCAGCCAAACCTTCACATCATGCCCAAAGAGCGGCGCACTTTGGAGGTTACGATTCATGAATCTCAAGGGAGAGGTTGAAGAATTGGAAGGTGTACCATAGCGTGAGTGAGCCGCATGAGTGCAATGGAACGAATCCCTACACATATCGAAGGTCTGGACGAAAAAATGCAGGGCGGTATCCCGCAAGGGCACATATGCATCGTTGCGGGAGCATCCGGTGCGATGAAGTCCAGCCTCACGTTTTCGATGCTGTATAACGCAGTTCTCTACGGGGAAACCAGTGGAATCTACGTGACCCTTGAACAGGGCAAAGAATCGCTACGCTCCCACATGGCAAACATGGGAATGAACGTGGATGACCCTCGTGTCCGAAACCGTATCGCTATCATTGACCTGGCTGACCTTCGCGTACAACTTGACGAACAAGGAATGAGCAACCGTGTGGATTGGATGGGACAACTCATCAAGCAATTGACCTCGTATCGACAATCCATCGGATTTGAACTTCTCGTGTTTGACTCCCTTGGAGCCTTTTTCACCCTTACAAAAATGGAAAACCCTCGTGACGAGATTTTCCGCCTCTTTGAAGCAACCCGTCGTTTGGAATTGACTTCTTTCTTCATCTGTGAAATGACAGGTGAAGACCACAAGCAGTTTGGTGAATATGGAGTTGAAGATTATCTTTCAGACGGAGTGGTCCATCTGGTCATGGAGCGCCATGGAGACGACGTCATGAGAAAAATCGGAGTTGTCAAAATGCGCCACACCAACCACTTGTTGGGTTACAAGCCCTTCAACTGGAAAGAAGACGAACAGCGATTCACAATCTTGTGAGGTTCATTCCACGGTAACTGACTTGGCGAGGTTTCTCGGGCGGTCAACATCCTTGCCTAGACGAACTGCAGTTCGGTACGCCATCAGTTGGAGCGGAAGGACCGTAAGAAGTGGCGTCAACCAAGGATGGATTTTCGGTACTGCAATGGAAATGTCACCTTCCTCGGCAATAGCGTCTCCTTTCTCGTGAATCAGGATAATCTTTGCACCGCGTGCCTTGCATTCGTGGATGGCAAGGAGCGTTTTCTCTTTGAGGTGGTCGCTTGGAGCGACGACGACAACTGGGCTTCCCTCTTCGAGGAGAGCCATTGGTCCATGTTTCATTTCTCCAGCAGGATAAGCAAGGCATGGGATGTAAGCAAGTTCCATCAGTTTCAAGGCGCCTTCTTTGGCCACAGGGGCTGAAAGACCACGGCCGAGGTACAACACGGATTTGGCGTTGGCCAGAAGGTCAACGGCCTCATCGATCGGCCCAACATCCTCAAAGTAGGCCTCCATCAGATGCGGGGCTTGTTGGAGTTGTTGAATCAATTCACGACCTTGTTCTTTGGACATGTTTCGACTTCGACCAAGCTGCATCGAAAATACGGTTAATGCGCCGACCATGTTGGTGAAGGCTTTGGTTGAAGCCACGGATTGTTCTGGGCCTGAATGAATGTAAACGCCCTGACCGCACAGTCGAGCGATGGTAGAACCAACGACATTGACCACTCCAAAGACCTGACCTCCTTTCAGTTTGATCTCTTTGATGGCAGAAATGGTATCGGCTGTTTCTCCAGATTGAGATACAGCGAGATAAATTGCTTTTGTATTGATGATTGGGTCGTTGTTCCTGTATTCGCTTGCAATGTGAGTCACAGCCGGGATACGAGCCATTTTCTCGATCAGCATCTGACCGATTTCAGCAGCAAATGCAGCGGTTCCACATCCAAGCAATCGAACGTGAGGTGCTTGAACAAGGGTCGAATGGGGCAAACGCATTCCACCCAGCCTTCCTGTCCCCATTTCACGGTCAACTCTTCCGGTGATGCAATGGCGCAAAGCCTCGGGTTGTTCATAAATTTCCTTGTACATGTAGTGAGGTGCATCACCAAGTTCTGATTCTGCCCAAGAATCTTCAAGCGTTTGAAGGTTGGTTTGAATGGAGCGACCTTGCTTTGATGCGACTTTAATTGAATGACGAGTCACGGTAGCCATGTCTCCATCTTCAAGGTAAACCACACGCTGAGTGTGGGAGGTGAGTGGGTGGGGGTCACTGGATACAAACATCTCACCTTCGCCCTGGCCGATGATCAGCGGCGAGCCGTTTCGTGCGCAGAGCAAGAGATCGTGGTCCCGGAACATGACACAGATGCCCCACGTGCCTCGGACTCGTTTCAGCATTCTACGAACAGAATCTTGAGGGGATGCACCGGCTTCCAATTCAAGCCCAACCATGTGGGCGAGAACTTCTGAATCAGTCTCGCTTTGAAGTTCAATTCCATTGGCGATAAGTTTCGCTCTAAGCGGTCGGAAGTTTTCGATGATACCGTTGTGCACGAGCAAAACCCTGCCATCGTAGGAAGCGTGTGGATGTGTATTCTCTTGCGTCACTCCACCGTGTGTTGCCCAACGTGTATGAGCAATGCCCATCGTTGCATTTGCTTCCTCAGGCAAAACATGTTTCAAATTATTGACCTTTCCGACGGTCTTGTAGACGCTGATGGATTCTCCATCGTGGAGTCCGACTCCTGTGGAATCGTATCCACGGTATTCCAGCCGCCTTAATCCCTCGACCAAAATAGGCAGGGAGGGTTGATGTCCGATATAACCAAAGATACCGCACATTGAAAATCCTCACAGGTCGAATGCCGTCGAGCAAATCGGACATTTTATCCGCTTCAACATCAAGTCTTTGACGGTAAAAGCTGCGTTGCACTCTGGACATTGTGCATCCCGTTTCAATTCGGGGAGAGGTACACCGGATGGCAGCGGCAATTCACCGGGCAAAGGCAACGGAGGAAGTTGACCAGGGAGCGGAAGTTCACCGGGCAAAGGCAACGGAGGAAGTTGACCAGGGAGCGGCAATTCACCGGGCAAAGGCAACGGAGGAAGTTGACCAGGGAGCGGCATGGATGCGACCATATCTTGCACTTCTCGTTGTTGTTTTCGCTCCATACGACGTTGGAGTCGAGCATTGCCCTCCCCGTCTTGCACTTTACGCTCCAATTCTTGAGCGAGGGTCGGGTCTTCGACGATCAAGTCCTCTTCCATGACCGCATTGATTGAACCACTCACAGCGAGAGCAGAATCATCAGCATCCACAGAAAGGAGGGGTCCATCGTCTTGTTCTGGTTGTATCATGATCTCAATGCCATCGTGTTGGACATCCCCCAAAACGAGGATTGCATCGTCCTCTTTCGAATGGGAACGCCTTACAGCAACAACAACCCCAACGAGGAACAGGCTGATGGTTAGGACCGCTACTGCAAGAATGATTCGCTTTGTAACATCTGTTCCAGGTAGTGGACCAAGAAGCAAATCTAGAATCGTGCTTGATTTAATTGAATCCTGGTTCCCTGCAAGCGATGCCTGCTTGTTGAGTGAGAACTCTCCACTGGTAGAACTCGAGCAAAGCAAGGTGTCTTCTTCCATTGATCCAATGCCAAACAGGATCCCACCAATGAGTAAATTGGACAGGCCATTTACGGCTTGCCCTTCGTCGTCAGCCAAAAGCCCCCAACGAACGACTGGACCGTAATAGTTGATTTCATCGTGGTAAAGGTAAGTGCCTTCTGAACGCATTTGAAGATGAATGGTGGTTGCACCTTGAGACAACAGACGGCTGGGTTCGCTGACCGACCACACTGAATCGGTCACAGCAGAGACTACGGTGGCCGATTTGCCCATTCCTTCAATCCATGCTCCGACCAAGCGGTCCTCTCCATCAACCACGAGAACTTCTAAGGCCACCTCTCCTGCATGGTCACCTACGGAGGATTGAAACGTCCACGAGGATTCTGTAAACTCGCCATGGGTATACATCAAACCTGCTCGTTTGATGCCGGTCACATCTTCTCTGTATTCGTGGTAAAGGAGGTGGAGGTATTCATTTCCTAGTGCTACGCCTAGCGAAGGGGCGTCAACGTTGCTGATGTCCACATCAGCAAGTACCGTGATGGCGTTACCCCACGAGGGGCCCCGGTCTGGGGTAGAGGATGAAAGAACGAAGATGGAAGTGATGTCCTGCCACGAACCGCCAGTAGAAAGATCCCGATGATATCCAGCAAGAACCATCGTTCCGTCGTATTCGTCGAAGGCAAATCCGTGATAGGTACCTTCTGTGAGCTTCAATGCTTGCATGTGGTAGTGTTTTGCGGTTGTTTTCCCGGCAGCCGATATTGACGTCATGGCGATGTCCGTAAGTGTGTAACCTTCCGCATTGATGCTGCGCCGACTCCATGCAGCTTGGACCAGGCCGTCTTCACGTAGGTAAACTGCTAATTCACCACCCCAATCATCATCAAGCAGAATATCGCCTGGCATGGACAAGGACGATGAAATGGTCCGAACATGCAGTTCTCCATCGCGAGTTGTAAAGAGCAACCCTCCGTCAGGAAGGCCCACAAACTCAAGAGGAGTTTCCTTTGTGGCCAAGGAAAGTGTAGACTTTGAACCTAAATCGAAATAACCTGCTGTAGCGTTGAAGCTCAGTACACTGTGTTCAAGTTCAACACCTGAGCCAGTGAGGGTTGCACGATACGAATACACTCCAGCCTCGGAAACCACATCGGCAAAACGGGCGATGCTGTAGCCAGAACTCGTTTCCGAACCGGGAACCAGCGTAACGGTTTCCTCACCGATTGGTGAATTATATCTGCCGTCTTCCATCGATTGCCTTGAGAGACTTATTTTGAGATTGGTCGCTTGGGTCTCGCCAAGATTGTCCACTCGTATCTTGATCTCAAACGGAGCATCTGGAGTGGGAATCACCGGATCCAATCGAGCGGAACCGGGTAAGAAGCGGAGCATGGGTTCAACAGGTCGGACATCGACCTGGAACGGGAAGGTGTAGGTGTTGTCTTCGGGATAGGGGTCGTTTTGTGCATCACTGGGGTCGATCAAAATACTGACATCATGGAGCCCGGCTTCGGTAGCCCACCAGTAAAGCGTGGCCTGAACTGATTCTCCTTTTGCAAGGCTGGAAACATAGCCCTCAGAGGGATAAATGGTTGAATCCTCCCCTGGGCCATCCAATCGGACGTAGATGTCATTGGCATCCAAATCCCCGCTGTTGCGTATTCCAAAACGTATCTCGAGAACAGTACCTTCCATGGCGGAACTCACCTGAAGCCCGCTGTCAAAGATCTCCACTGCTCCAGTGAAGGAGAAATCCGGAGCGGGGGGGATGTTGTCAACGAAGTAAGAACGCATAGAGATGTTACTTTTGATTCCTGATCCATTGAGTGCACGGATTTTGATGTCCACTTGTCCATCGTCGACGACGGTTGAGTCCCAGTTGAAGTTCCAATCAACGCTCTGTCCGTTTTCGTTGAAAACATCGGTTGCAAAGGTCCAATCACCTCGGTCAATTTTGTACTCTACGCGTTCTGCTTCAGCACCCTCAACCTTACCTGAAAACTCAACGAATCCCGATAATTTCGTACCCAATGAAGGGCCGGTGAAATTGATTCCCATAGCCACCAGGGGAATCTCATCGGCAGCATCTCCATCACATTCAGTTGCACCTAATGCAAAATCGAGGGCACATGCAGCATCAACAAGGCCAAATCCCCACTTGTTGTTCCATCGTTCTGAAACCGATGGCTCGGAGGCAAGCGGTTCACCTGACTGGCGTCTTGATTCCGATGAATTGCGTAACATGTCTTTAATCTCCTGGGGCGTCAAGTCTTCATCGGCTTGGAGCATTGCAGCAACGATTCCCGAAACCACAGGCGTAGCCATGCTGGTTCCGCTTTTTGATTCATATTCGTTGTCTGCAAGAGGCCGCTCAGGTTGTCCCGGGATACTTGTCCCTAATGCGGCAGTGGCTGAAATGATGTTGCTGCCAAAGGCCGTGATGTCAGGTTTTAGTTCATCCCAGTCGTCGTCATCTCCATCATCCAAACGAGGGCCGTAATTGCTGTAATCTGCGAGTATATCGTCCGTTCGGTTGACCGTGTTTCGGTCGTCCACCGACCCGATTGAAATCGCACCGTCTGCGCTTGCTGGTGAGGGAACACGCTGGTTTCCATCGTTCCCCATGGCAACAATACAGGCAATTCCCGCATCGGTAGCATCGTTAACAAGACGGGCTTCTGCACCTGAACCATTGTCACCGTCGTCATCAGGGTTGAGTGGAGACGATACGGACCCAAAGGACATCGATGCGACGTCAATACCTCGTGTTGATTCGTTAACACCCCAATCCGTGTTGACGTTGTTGATCATCCATTGCATTCCACTGATGGATGCCTGAGAATTTGTACCTCCCGAATCGGTCAGGACTTTGATGTCTACGAGATACGCACCCATTCCAGTCCCGGTGTGGACGCGATCTGAACTCCCGGTTCCAATCGCCGTGGCAGCAACGTGAGTGCCATGACCTTGCCCGTCGTCAGGGTCTTCCGTGCCGTCTGGGTTTGGATTGGCAGCGGTTGCATCAAAACCAGCCACCCATTTCTGGTCGGAATAACTGGTAGCGTCCTCATCGGGTTCATCATCCAAGTCATCAAAATCGTTGAGAGCTCTATGCTCGTTGTCTACGCCAGTATCCAAGACGGCCACTACAACGCCTTCACCGTTGAAGCCTCGTTCATATGTTGAGTTGGAATATGTGTCGGAGGGCATCGATTTGGCGGCCTTAGAGGCAACTCCATTGAAGGGAACCATCACGTTTTGCATTTCGATGACGACAACTCCTTCAAGATGATAAATGTCCATGAGCGCACTCACTGGGACCTTATCCAAGACGATCGCATCCAGCGAATCCAGCACTTGATACCATGCACCCTGTTCTTCCCCAATCCAACCGTGATGGTCAAGGACAGCGTCCAACTCCGAGAATTCTTTAGATTGAGGATGCCAGGCATAGTCAACGACAATGGCAACGGTTTTCCTTCCATCATCGCCGACTATCGACGTTGGAGAGATGGACTCTTGACCGTCCATTACACGCTGCAATCGGTCATCCATGCCATTCCAGTCCAAATCAGGACCGTATGCAAGCCACCACATCGGCTCTTCCGATGATGGACGGTCGCCTCGGTCAATCACGCGTGTTGGGCGGAGGCAAAGTTCCTCACCGCACATCAATGGGGGAAGGGAATCAATCAAAATTGGGTCTGTAAAAAGCACCGCATCATCCTGCGTCGTTTCTTGAGCGAGGGCCATCCCGCTGACATCGGCGATTAAGATGATGAGGGCAAACAAATATGCGGCTCTACGGTGCGAATTTATTACTGAAGATGTTGTCTTCAATCGCCTCACCATTTGTTGGATAACAACCCCCCCTTTGAGTCTATCCACTTCAGGGTCTTTGGCGTTGCGGTTTCAACTCAACGGAAATGGCGTGGCCAAGGGGGACCGAAAGTCGCATTCAAGGCGAAGGCCATTCAAAATGTGTGCTCGATGTTGAACACTGAAGTCGTGGGCCAGATTGCCGCTCCACCAACCCGAGTGTGCCGTTGCAAGTTGGGCACGAGCCTGCATCTGCAATGTGTTCCATCCAAGCCATTCGGGTTTCAGGCTCGTCGCCTGCCTGAATTAAGTTCTTGAACGGTTCCCGCAAGTGCTTTGGAATTGCAATTCCACGCTCTGTCCAAGGATCTGCGAGTTCATCCAGCGAGACCATCGTGGCTTTCATTTTACGAAGACGGGCCGATACAGCGTCTTGACCGCTTGGCCCTCCATCAACAACCCCAAGTTCGACCGGACCCCCACGTGCAATGAGGGGTAAAAAGGCGTAAGCGGCAACAAAACCACCGATATGAGCCATGTGTGCAATTCCGCTGGATTGTCCAGAATCCATTGTTGAGAGCGCTCGAATAAGTTCCATCCCAAAGTACAGAAGAGCAATGAAAACGACCGGCCATGGGCGAATTAAAAGGAGAGGAAATGGAATTTCATCCTTTGGCCATCCAGAAAGATAAGCCCCTAACAATCCAAATGCTGCCCCCGACGCACCCAGAGCCATGGTAGTTGATCCCGCGTTAAACACCGTCCAGCACAACGAACCACCGAGAAGGCCAACAATGTAGACCAGAGCAAAGCGCCCTCTTCCCAAACGCTGTTCTAAGGGGACGCCCACCAAGGCAAGGATAATGACATTGCCGAGAACGTGCGTGAGGTCATATTGGCTGTGAAGAAAACCGGCTGAGATCAACGTATGCCAGAAGTCCGGACCTCCATTCGTTCGGGCAGGAACCAATACAAAATCAGACCAGACCCAAAAATATACCAAATCCCAAGAAGCCAAGACCGACCATAGCACTTGGACTACCGACCCGAGGAGAACGCTCACGGTAATTCCCATCGCCAAGGACGTATCTGTTCTGAACGCGTAAACAATCGGAATCGTGATGACCATCATCCACAGAACCAAAACGGACAATTCCGCAGGGCTGAAGACGCTCACGGCAAAGGCCATGCCTGCCCCTTGAGGTGGTCCTCTTTGGAGTTGATGCATGATTCCAAGCGAATAGGAGGGTTCATCCTTAACACCCAAGTGCAAGGACCATGGCGAAGACCCTCTTTGAAGCGGTCGATATTGAAGTTCGTCGAGGGATGGGCATTGTTCTATCCGACCATCATGTTGAATTGAAGCAAGGTGATGTTATGATTTTAGAAGGCCCTAACGGGTCAGGGAAGTCAACCCTGATTGAGGCGGTTGCGAGACTCCTCCCTCTTGAAAAAGGGCACATCTCGCACGCAGGCACGTCGGTTGTGGACCATGAAGGGCGGCGAAAAGCCTCACCAATCAACGTCACACTCGTTCTCCAAAAGAACGGGTTATTGGGTTGTGAACGGGTTCAAGAACACCTCCAACTCGCCATGAAGATGACAGGGGCAAGTGTTGACACAAATGCCTTTCTTGAAGCGTTCTCACTCACCCATCGTGCAAACGATAACGTGTCTCATTTATCCCAAGGTCAAGCGAGGAAAGTGGCTGTTCTTTCAGCACTCCTGCCTGCATTTGCAAGTTCCGAACCTTGCCTCGTCCTCATGGATGAACCTGACGCAGGTTTGGACGATCGCTCCATGGACTCTCTGTGTGAGTGGATTTCCGAATTGCATCAGTTGGGCCACGGCCTCCTCATCAGTACGCACGATGACCGCATCAAATCCTTGGCTACCGTCCGCCACCACCTTCCAGATGGAACCACCACTGTCCTCGGAAAGGACGTTGAGGGGCCGGCCTCCTCCGACCGTCCAACGACCCCTCAAGCAAAGGTCACACCGGGTCAATTCGGTTGGAACATGCAGTGGCGAACCTTGGCTTGGTTGAATCAAAATGCCATGGCGGCTCTGCTGACCCTCGGGATTCTTCTCTCCATGGGAGATTTGAGTGGCGACCTCAGCGAAATGCAACAACTGGGCTTCATCCTAGCACCTGCCTTAGCGGCCGGACTTTGTGGTGATGCAATGGTGGCAATGTGCAGAGAAGAACGAGCGGGTTCGTGGTGGTACTGCGTCAGTACAGGAACCCCCCATTCGGGGATGCTTCCTTTTGTTCTCGGCGGAGCGATTACACTTCTCTCCAGCCTCGCATTCACCGATGGCCTCGCGGTAGAAACGGTGGTAATTGGAGCATTGTTAACTGGATTTGTCGCTCACCTGCTCCGATTTGCTCAACAAAGCACAGAACGTCTCGCACGCCCACAAGCTGTGTTCGTTGGTCTCCTCACTCCGGTCCTCATTTTGCCTTACGCCTTGTTGCTTGACCTGTTGACCCGTTAACACAACCACCTTCAAGAAGGGCGGCCATCCCCGTTAAATCATGAAGATGAAGGTCGGAGAGGTTCTCCTTATCTTCGGATTCACCGGCATAGCATCCACCATGGTGCTCGCGTTTTTGTGGGCCCCAAGCGTGTCCATCAATGCCTTTGAGTCGCCAGCCGCACAGCGCATTTTTTACTGGCATGTCCCTTCAGCATGGGCTGCGTTTATTGCCTTCGGAGCACTCTTTGTGGGTTCTGCCGGCTGGATGTTTAAACGGTCTGAATTGATGTGGAGAATTCACATCGCCGGAAGTGAAGCAGGATTGGCTACTGGCCTGATGACCGTATGGTCCGGTTGCGTTTGGGGTGCTGCTGAATGGGGCACTCCATGGGATTGGAGTGATGTGCGATTGAACACTTTTGGGCTACTCACGCTCCTCGCCATCTATCTTGTGTTGGGACGAAGCAGTCAACCGGATGGGGTCGAAACCCGAGATACATTCGCTGCGTTCGGACTCTACGGTTTCATCTTAGTACCGTTTACCTACGTCGCAACCCGGATTTGGTCCATCCGCCATCCAGGTCCTGTCATCGGCACCAATGACGGCGGATCTCTCAATGCGGACATGGGGCTTATCTTGCTCTTTGGAACCCTTTCGTTTACGTTGCTTATCTTCGGTCACATGCTCACTTCAATGCGGATTACTGCGTTTGAACAGCGAATAGAAGCACTTCAGATTCAATTGGATGGAGGAAAATAAGATGGAAGGAATGACCTATCTCGCTGTTGCATATTTCGGAATGATCGTCGCGGTAGGCTTGTGGACGTATACCGTCGTTCAGCGCAGCCGTCATCTCTCTGAACGAATGGACGCCCTCGAGGCGGCAGTCAAAGCAGCCTCACGGGAAGTTGTAGAAGATTGAATTTCAATGCCCCGGCCAAGATATGGGCCACAATTTGAAAGGGCAAAGGGCAAACCGAGGAACGAGTGAGAGAGATGGACAGCCGGCTTGGAGGTGAATTTTGTTTGGTCTGTGGGGCTGAACCTCCTTTGTTTGGCGACAGAATGTGCGAACCTTGTCTGCGAACTCGTACTCAACTCGCAAAGGTTCCACAAAACATTCCTTGGGTCCGTTGCGCACGCTGTGGCATCGTTGAAATTCAAGGGAAATGGGAGAACGTTACCGACACCGAAGTTTGGGATGAACTCCTTCATCGACATTTGGAAATCCACCCCAAGGCTGAAGACATCAACCTCGGGATGGAAACGGTAACGGTCTCAGACCGGCATACCCTCCTTCACGTACAAGTTGAAGGCATCATTGATCAGTTGCTGTTCAAAGAAGAACATACGATGCGAGCTCGCATGGCAAACGGAGTTTGCCTTACCTGCACCAGAAGGGCCGGGAATTATTTCGAAGCCACCGTGCAACTTCGCTCAAGCGGCCGACGACTCACCGAAAAAGAACTCACAAGTTTGCGCGGAACCCTTGATGATGTGTTGGAGAAACTCTCGGATGACCCCATGTTTTTCATTACCAGCGAAGGTCCCGTCACAGGAGGTTTTGATGTTGTTCTCGGAAGCAAAGGCCTCGCCCGAACATGGGGCAGGCACATGGTGACCGAATACGGCGGCATGATTGTCGAAACCAATTCTACCGTGGGTCGAAAGGACGGAGTGGATGTCACCCGATTAACGCTCCTCTACCGGAAACCGGGTTATGAAATTGGAGACGTTGTCATTTGGAGAGACCGCATGTGGAGACCTTCATCTTGGACAAAAGAAGGAGCCCTCATGGAGCGAGTGGACCGACAGGAGCGCACCGGCGCATCATGGAGGGACCTCGAAACCGCTCGAGTTGTTGCACAGCGGCATGAATTCACAACCGTGGATTTCATCAATGAAGATGCATCGGTTGGCGAATTTTTAGACCCTAACGATTGGTCCATGCAATCGGTACGACTTCCATTTGACCATACCCCTGGAAGAAAGGGCATTCTCATACGGCGTGATGGTGAGTGGCTTGCTCTGCATCATATGGGCTTAGACACTGCTTCGCCAGAACCTGAAAAGGAGGACTAATCGATGGACGAGCCCCAAGAAGAAAGAAATCTGGTTGACCTCGCCCAGCAACTTGACCAAGGAAACATGTTCGGGTACGTCCAGTCTTTCGTGAATGACCTACAAGGAGGATTTGCAGCGGTCAGCAATGGGCAATTTGAGTGGTTGGAAAACCTCCGCACCGTCCCATGGACGGGAGTGTTGTGCCTCGGAATGGGTGGAAGTGCCGCAGGTGGACAATTCTTGTCGACACTCGCAGCCCACCATGGGAATCGACCCATTATGGTTCAACGCGACTACACGCTGCCCTCCTGGTTTGATGCCTCATGGCTGGTACTTGCGACCAGTCATAGTGGCAATACAGAAGAAACCATTCAGGCCGTTGAATCTGCATTGAAAACAGGCGCTACTGTCATTGTCATCGCCACGGGAGGAATACTTGCTGGACTTGCAGAAACCTCTCCAAACTGCCATTTGATTCCGAGCATCGGCGGACAGCCACCAAGAACTGCATTTGGTCATATCTTTAGTCGCCAACTCGCTTGCATGGAGGCACTTGACATTCTCCCGAAGCAAGGCCGTGAAGAACGAGAAGCTATGCTTCAACGATTGACGCTAATCAACGACCAATTTGATGTGCTTCAAGACCCAGAAGGCGATATTGCACTGCTTGCATCCACGATGATGGACCATCCCCTTTCGGTGGTTGGCCCTACGGAATTGACACCTGCACTTCACCGCTTCAAAAATCAGATCAATGAAAACGCTGCGAGGTTCATGCGAGTCGGAATTTTGCCCGAGATGAACCACAATGAGAGCGTTGCATGGGGTGGGGTCGGCGAACACGGAGACTCAACGAACCAAGACCACGTTCTTCTGTTCCTCACGTGGGGAGAGATGCACCCGAGGGTCCAACAGCGGTTGAACTGGATGGTCGCTCACTCCCCTACAGAACTTGCTTGGAACTTGGTTGGAGAAGGCGAATCCTTGCTGGAGGCGCTGCTTTACCACTGCATTATCATGGATTGGTTATCGATTACGCTGGCGTTGCTTCATGGAAAAGACCCAGAAGCGATCGCCCCGATTGTTTCACTGAAAAATCACTTGCAATCCGTTCAGTAAAGTGGACCGCAAATGAGGCGCGGGTCAGGATACAATTCCAGAGCCTTTTGACGTTGGCTTGATTCAACAACGCCTGGAAGGTCGCACTCCTGCGGCGGCTCAAGCGACATCTGTACGTGAACATGGGGTGGCCATCCACCGTTTTCCTCTTCAACACCAAGGGCTGCAAGTTGTTCACCGCGAACAAACGATTGACCTTTTTCCAAATGCTCAATGCTCTGAAGACTCAAATGTCCATAGAGAACCCAGAAGGTGACCGGAGCACCGCTTACTGGCTCCCCAGGATTGGACGGAAGGGATAGATGGTGTTCGGTGACGAGGGTTGGTCCGTAAGAACCGTCCTCGGCGTTGACGCCGAGGTCATATACCACCCCGTCAGCGAATGCATGAACTGGAGTGCCTGCCGGACCGCCGAGGTCGAGTCCAACATGAATATCCCTAATCCCCTCGAACAATTCTGTAGTGTACATCTGCGGGCGATGTTCATTGTACCTGCCCACCGAGTAGATATGAGGCGACTCCCATCCACTTTTATTGACTCTTGTGAAGTCATGGACCCAATAGGCTTCATCGAACAAAACAGTGGGGTGGAAGGCATGCTCGGCCGTGACCATGATGTCGAAGAAACGGCGATTCTACTTGAGCCTTCGGCGAACCATCAAAACAGGAGTTGGGATTGGAGGGGTCATGCTTGGAAGCATTGTAGTGGTCCTCGCACCCTCTCTTCTTCCGGGATGGGCGCTTTCTACAGTGCTTGACGGAAGCAGTGACCGCTTTCGAAAGGCCCTCTTGGCGCCTGCTCTTGGACTTCTGGTCGTCTTTGGGATCTCAGGGCTGCTGTTGTTGCTCAATATCTGGTCGCCCCTCTCCATGTTGGCCGCCCTCCTGGGAGCAAATGTTTTGGCTTGGAAATTAATGAACACCCGACATGAAGTTCTGGCTCAGCGAACCCGATGGCAGATGCTTGAAGCCGCCATGCACGGGGAAATCAGCCAACAAGAAGACCCCGCCCTTGGCAAAGAAGCATCAACTCAGTTGGAATTCCGGCGTATGCGCAAGTTCCCTCTCTACGTCGTATCCTTCTTGATTGCGAGTACCGCCCTGCTTCCCCCCTTGCTTCAACGTCTGCCCTTCGGTGTCGACTGGATTGGGTTTGCGATGCTCACTCAACAAGTTGCATTGGAGGGAAACCTCAGCCTTCCGGGAACCAACCAAGGGTTCTGGACCTATCCGCCAGCATTTCCATCTCTTGCAGCATGGATCTCGGTAACTGCATCAATTGATGCCGCGACTGCGGTTTTTCATCTCGGCCATTACAGCCTTTTTGTGCTCCTCATTGGTTTGATGGGTGCATTTGACCGACATGGTGCTGGCGCATATGGAATGTTTGGTGTTGGCCTTGGGCTCGGTTTGTTCGCAAAAACATTTGACTCCGGATATCCAAGCGTTGCCAGTCAATTGGGATTGATTGTAGGCGTTCTCGTCTTGCTCCGTCCGACTCATCAACGCCAACGGCATCACACGTTGGGAGTCATGTTAGCACTGATTTGTGTCGGATTAATTCATCCAACAGGAGCTATTTATCTGGCTGCGCTCATGCTCTGCCATGTATTGCACGGCATTCAGTTTGATGATGAAGACCACCAAGAGATGATGCGGAAGTTTGCTATGCTGGCATCAGCATTCATCACGGTAGGATTCACAATTGCTCTTGTGGTGATTGCGCCCCGATTGTTCGACGAGGCCGTATTTTCAGAATACGGTTGGCAGGGGGGCAAACCGATGCTGGTTTACAATGGATTCTTATTGATCGTCGCCTCGTTTGCAGGGTGGTCCCTTCGCAACACGCTTGAAGGAAGAATTGCCCTCACCTGGTTTGCAAGCCTGTGGCTTTTGAGTACGGTTCATCTGGTAGAAGGCTTGCAGCATATTCCAATTCTTTCATTGTTATCCTATACGCTGTATTCAATGGCCCTTCACGCATTTCATATCCCCCTTGCAGTACTGGTCGTATTGTGGTGGTCACCAACCACTCAATTATCTGAACTTCCCGAACGCCCCCTACCTGTATTCAGTTCCATGCCTGCACCACTTTCGGTTGCTCTAATGACCCTGCTTTTGCTCGGGACACTTCTTGCCCAAAACATCGCATTTGAATTGTCAACACACGATGAATTGTTTTCCGTCACACCCGGCGACCTCACTCTACGAGAAGAGTTGGAAGGTCTCGATGCGGGAGTTGTCTACACGGAAAACATGCATTGGGGGTACATTTGGAATGCTCCAAATCAACTTGACCCAACCAGCATCCCCACGCTTGGACTGGTCCATTTGACGGGGAGTGAACAAAGCAATGCAACCCGAGCGATCTTCAATGACAATGCTTCATACTTCCTCAAACATAACATGAGGTATGCCATCACGTCTCCTCTTGGTTCAATGCAATGGACGCTTGCAACATCGCCTCTATGGGCTCCGATGATACAACATGACGGGGCTGTTCTTTGGGCCTTCAATTCACAAGGTGATGCTGAGGTTCCTGAACTTCAAGCCATCACCATTGAGGATTGTTCCGAGTGCACAACCCGACTGGACCCGTGGCGAGACCACCGCTTTAGAGACCCACTGGGCCTTGGTGATGACCGTCCCTTCCTCATTGAAGGGACACCGGGTTCGATTTCAGTCACTTCACCCTCACAAAATCATACAGAACTGTGCGTTGTCTACGAAACCGTAGGGCTTCTCGAAGGCATTTACCTGAAGAGCGAGAGTGGACTCATACGCCCCTTCCAGACCCTTAACAAACATGCTGGATACCATCGCCATTGCATGGACCTTATGGATGACCAGCCCATTCAAGAACTCAATATTGAATGGGAAGCAACTCAGCCTTCTGGGTGGATTAATCCCCTTGGCCTATCGGGGAGAGACAGTGTCATGTTCGACAATACAGGCGTGCGTCTTCATTGGTTGGAATGGAGCATGAATTGAGAGGAAGTTCAATGAGTGAGAACCAACGAGAACCTCTCATGAATCGCCTTGTCGTGCTGCTACCGGTGCTCAATGAGGCGTTGGGCCTTGAATGGGTACTTGAGCGACTGCCGATAAAAGAACTTCACGACCAAGGATTCGAGACCGCAGTGTTGGTCATGGACGGCCACAGCACCGATGGCACACATAAAGTCGCAGAACAATTTGATGTCCTTTTCATGGAGCAAGATGAAACCGGCAAGGGTACGGCCATCCGTCACGGATTTCGAGAAACCATAGCAATGGGAGCTGATGTTGTGGTGATGTTGGACGCTGACGGAACCTACCGCCCCTCGGAAATGTTGGATTTGCTCAAAGGGCTTGAAAACGCAGATGTTGTCATCGGAGACCGCCTCAATGGGGCGATTTCCGCCGACGCCATGACACGATTCAATTTCGTTGGAAATCATCTTCTGACCTGGTTCGCCACTGCTCTTTATGGAGTCACATCCAACGATGTTTGTTCAGGCTATTGGGCATTTTCTCGCAAAGCGGTCGACCAACTGATGCTCAACAGCGTCTCTTTTGAGATCGAAGCCGAAATGTTTGCGTCCATGATCCATCAAGAACTTTCATTCAAATACAAACCGATATCCTACTCCGCACGAATTGGGGAAGCAAAACTTGGCTCTACCGCAGATGGCTGGAAGATTCTCCGAAAACTGGTCACCCGCCGTATCTTCCCCGACCCCTTAATGTGAGTCAAGCCAAGTCCTCAAAGACCAACACCGTCTCGGCGGGTCATGGACCGTCTCAAAACCGTGGTTTTGGGCGCTAGTGGCTTGGTCGCTCAACGTTTACAACAGCGTCTCCATCAACATCCGTGGTTTGAATTGAGTGCAATCGCTGGTAAAAGTGAGCGGCAAGGCGAGATGTTGGACAGCATCCCGTGGAGACTGGATGAGGAAAGACCATCGTTTGGGCCGCTGAAGATTGAGGACGTCCATAATACCGAATTGCCTAAGAAACTCTACGATGCAGGAATCCGAGTGGCTTTTTCTGCCCTTCCTTCAGAACACGCTGTTGATGTTGAACCGATGTGGGCACAGTCAGGGATCACCGTTTTTTCTAACGCGAGTTCTTACCGCCAAGCCGATGGCGTTCCTTTGGTCATTCCTGAGATCAATCCGAACGCATTAACGCAAATTGGAACGATCGGATATCCCTTGGTATGTGCCACAAATTGCACGCTGCTGCCCATTATCATGCCCCTCACGCCAATGCACCAATCGTTTGGGCTGCGTTCTTTTTCGGTGCGAACCGAGCAAGCGCTTTCAGGTGGAGGATACCGCTTACTCGACCATCAAGAGGGGAATTTGGATCCCTTAGAGCAGGAAATCCCCGGGGAGGCCATCAAAACAGAAGCCGAATTCCGCCGAATATTGGATTGGGACGGGACTGCAGAGATCGCTTGCAAGCGCGTGGAGCGAAAAGACGGCCACCATGTTTCAGTCAAGGCTGTATTCGAGAACGAGATGACCTTGGACGACATCCATCAATGCCTCCATCAGTGGAACGCTTTGAACGCCAACAATGAACACCCAAGCGCACCCTATTCCCCACTCATGTTCCCGTCTGCCCTTGATGTGAAGAGCCACCTTTTCGGGGACGGGATGGCGTTCGAAGATGCACCCAACCCTGCAAAGAATCTCAAGACGGGGATGGCCATTGTCGTTGCTTCAATCGAGTGCCTGGACTCACGTACTGTGACGTTTGAAGCTTATTCCCACAATACCATTCGTGGGGCTGCAGGAGGCGTGGTTTATCTTGCAGAGCTCGCATATACCATGCATTTGTTGGGAAACGGTAGCAGTTAACCCGCATGGCTAAAGGGTGGAACCGCTCCCTTTCATTCGGTGCGAGCATGGGTATTACCGCAATGATTCCTGACACGACCATCGGCCAACTTACCCAAGAAGCAGGCAAGCGATGGGGCGAAATCTGGGACGTCAACGCCGCACGCATCTGCATCATGCTCCTGTGCCCTCGTAAAGAGCGCAAAATGATGGAACTCCATGGTGATATGGTCGACCACGGCCAACCGGTCATGGCCTCGTTCCACCGCCCTCGGGCAGAAGCACCACTCCTTGAAGAACAAGGATTTGACACGCGGGCGGCATCGTTCCAATTTGTCGACCTGGCAACGGCTGACCTCGGGTTATGGATGCAACATTTGGTCACCAATGAAGGGTGGTTACGAGGTTCCATTCAAATTTCGTCTGTTCCGTTTTCAGTAGGACTGCCGACACAACGACCTTTTGAGACCATCAAGACGTTGTACTTCAGGCATCCTTCATTGCCCCCATTGGAACATTATTTTCTCCCATTCCCACCGGATTCACTCCCCGGGAAATGCTTTGTGAGTTTGCCGCGACGTGCTGCAGCTGAAATGGCGAGGCAACAAGCAGAAGTGCTCGGCGTGGGAAGGCTCGAAAAACCAAAGCCTGAGCCTGTGCCAGAACCGGCACCTCCTGTGGAACCTGAACCGGAGCCTGCGGTTGAATCCGAGCCCGAAGATGTGGTTCAGGATGCACCTGTTGAAATCGAAACTCCAAAGGCAGAACCTGCCCCATCAGTACCCCTCCCACCGAGTTCCGCACCAAGTCCTGCGATGGAATCCACATCCACTGAACTCCCAACTCCTATGGCTTCGTCAGAGGATGCACCGCAGGAACTACCACCCGTTAAGCAAGTGGAACTTCCGGAACCTGAACCGGAAGTTAATTCACAATCCGAGCTGGAGATTGAACTCCGTGCCTTCTTCCAAGAACTGATTGAAGCAGGTGTTGAACCGTCATCGTTCATGGACGACCATCGCTGGGAAGATTTGAGCGAACGTGCTCTTGCAGAAGGTCTTGAGACATGGCCGGTCCTACTGGAAATGACCGCCATGGGCTGATAAAGTTAAAATCTAAGAGACGAGAGGAAAGGCTGGGTAACGAAATGGGATTCTGTATCAACTGCGGACAACAACACGCTGATGGAACCCGTTTCTGCCGGTTTTGTGGCAACCAACAGCCCGGTGAGCCTTTGCTCCAACGACTTCGCATCGAAGCACAACAGATTCATGCCATGCGTTTGCAAATGCAGGCACAGCAGCAAAACAATCAGTATCAGCAGCAACCTCGCTGGTGAAGCGAATGCGCCCCAAACACTTGGCCATTCAATTGTCAAAACTTCAGCCTCATCCCTGTTTGGACGTACAACTGGAACAATACGCAACTGAAGGCGACCTCGCATCGTATTGGATGTTGGCCGTAGACCAACTTGATGAACTTGAAGGCAAAACGGTTCTTGACCTTGGGGCTGGAAACGGTGTATTGGGAATTGCGTGCCTTCTGCTGGGTGCTAAGCACGTTCATTTCGTTGAATGCGATGATGCCGCCCTTGAAGTGCTACGGTTTAACTTGAAATCAAGTTACAATGAAGAATCATGGACCATCCACTCAATGCGAATTGGGAGGGACGATTGGACCGTTCCTGAAACGGACCTCATCGTTATGAACCCGCCATGGGGCGTTCAAATGGCCAAAGCAGATCGCCCGTTTATTGAGGCCGCATTGAGCACCCATTGCACTGCAATTCATCTCCTCCACAGCCGAAGTTCCAAGCACATTGGGGGCATGGTTCGAGACGCTGGATGGAAGTACGAACACGTGATTGCAACCACGTTCAGATTGCCTGCACAATACGGACATCATTCAAAGCGCTCAAGTGATACTGAGGTCCTCTGTTGGCGAATCCATCGACGAGGAGATGCCCGTTTGCCTGCCGAAGAAGACCAGTAGGACTGGGAGGGGGGTTGAAAAGGAGGGAGTCCCCGCCTTCAATTAGCGAAACGGCGTGCGACCCAACTCGGGCCATGTCCGCTAAAGGAATGATAGACATGACGGCGAGCCTCGTCACCCCAGGAAGCATCATTGGCCAAGAAGGTCAACACACCACCGGTGAAGGTACAGCACTTCACGACGGAAACATTATCGCAACCGTGATCGGTTCAGTCCATGTTGAAGACGGTTTGATCTCGGTTGGAGCCAGCAAAACGATTGTTGAACCCAAAATTGGTGACACCGTACTTTGTGAAGTCACCAAGCTTAACGAAAAGAACGGGGAAGCTATGATTCATGTGATCGAGGGTCAACAAGGCTCCATTCAACCGCAACACCTCTACGGACAGTTCTACGTAACTGGACTTGTCGACCGATTCATGCATCAAACATCTGATGCTCTTCGACGAAGAGATATTTGCCGTGCTCTTGTCAAGGAAGTAACCCCCGTTGTCCGTTTGGATTTCCGAGACCGAAATGATTGCGGCGTTCTTCACGCCATCTGCCCGCCATGCGGCGACACGCTCACCCTCCACCAAGACGGCGACTGGAACATGCTCTGCCCCACCTGTGGATCTCAATCTTACCGAGCACTTGCCGATAACTACGGTGCTGGATGGGCGGAACTCGAACAAGGGGCGAGTGCCATGAACAACTCCGGAAAGCGCTGGGGTGCAGAAGCAGAAGCTATGTTTGCACGTGGACCTGCTGGCCGAGCAACCTTCATTGCAGCCGATGTCCGTGAGGACGGGCGTGAGCGTACATACTTCCGTTTCGAAGGCATGGGTGGAGGCCGTGGTGGCCGACAAAAAGCGGCACCTGGAACTCGATTGTTCGTAGGCGGTCTACCTCGTGAAGTTGGAACCGAAGAACTGCGCGCACTCTTCGCAAAGCACGGTGAGATGACCGATTGTATTGTCTTGGTTGATGACGCCGGTGCGAACCGCGGATTTGGATTCGTCACCTACGGCAGCAAGGCCATGGCCGATGCAGCCGCATCAGCACTTGATGGCCATCGAATCAACGGACGACGTATTGGAGTTCGTGACGCCGATAGCGATGATAAAAAGAAGAAGAAAGGTGGACGAAGAGACCCCGAAGGACTCAAACTTTACATCGGAAACCTGCCCTTTACTGCGACTCAAGAGCAACTGACCACGATGGTCGGTGCTCATGCAACGGTCAATGAAGTCGTCATGGCTACGGACCCAGCGGGTAAATCCAAAGGATTCGGCTTTGCATTCATCAAGGATATGGACAAAGGAGAAGCCGTTGTCAAGGCACTGAACGGAATGGAACTCGAAGGACGTAAAATCAAGGTCGACATCGCCAAAGCCAAAGCAGGCAAAGGTGGAAAGGATGGCCGAGGACCAAAGTCTGGCGATAGCGGTGGAGGCAAATCTTCACGTGAACTCCAAGCCATTCGTGAAGAGGAAGAAGGCGGAAAGAAGCGAAAGCGACGTCCTCGACCGAAGAAGGATTGAAGTCCAGTCTACTTCCCACCTCAATCATGGATAGCCACGATTCGCCCGGATGGCTTGTCCTTGACGGCTACGAAGATGAACCCGCTGCATTTGGCGTACCGCCATATGTTGGATTCCATATACGCTATCTATGCGGAGTCCTTGAACAACGAGGAATCCCTTACACTTACATGACGGTAGACCGTTGGCGACAATGGATCAAAAAGGACGGTGAGGCTGTCCAGAAGTGGATGAAAGATGTTGAAGGTGTTGCTTGTATTGCCGGTGCGGTCGTCCCCGGCCGATACCTTAGAGGAACACCCATCTCACTCAACGAGACTCAACAACTCATTCGGATGATTCCGGGAGGCATTCCTGGTTTGTTTGGAGGGTGGGCGATTCGTGGGTGGCGTCAGCAAGGCTGGAACCCTCTACGGCCAAATCTCTTTCTGGCGGTGCAAGATACAGACGCAACACTGGATGGATTTCTCAAAAACGGCGAGTGGAAGCATGCCCGAAGAACGGCGCAGCAATGGACTGCTTGGGCCCAAGCCGGAGCAAGCAGCAAAGCAGTCCTTCACCATCCAGATTTGGGAACAGAGGAACAACCTGGTCCGCTCACCTATGAAGTCGAGGTGTACCAAGGGTGTGTACGCTACAAGCGTGGTTGTAAATTTTGCATTGAGCCAAAGAAAGGAGTCCCCATATGGCGCACTCCTGAAGACATCATTGAGGAAGTCCGCATTGCCCATGACGCTGGCGTCCACCATGTTCGTCTTGGTGGAATGACCGATACGTACACGTACATGGCAGAAGGTGTGAAAGAACTCGAATATCCAGTCCCGAATCCCGAACCAATTGCGAAATTGCTTCACGGGCTAAGAGAAGATGAACGGTTGGGGATTCTCCACACAGACAATGGAAACCCGTCCATCATTGCGGAGAATATTGAGGAATCTGAGGCCATTACCAAAACGCTTGTGGAAACCCTTTCTGATGGGGCGGTCCTCTCGTTCGGTTTGGAATCAGCGGACCCGAGCGTTCACGAAGCGAATTGGCTCAACTGTGACCCCCACCAATTGAAATCAGCAATCCGCCTCATCAATAAATACGGCCGTGAGCGTGGAGCACGAGGATTGCCCAAATTACTACCTGGATTGAATTTTATTGCTGGCCTGAACGGCGAAACTGAACAAACCTACGACATGAATCTGAACCTGCTCCAAGAGATTCGTGAAGAGGGGCTCATGCTCCGCCGAATCAACATACGACAGGTCGAAGGAGAGGGATTTCAAGAGATTCCGCAACAGGCATTCAATCGCTTCAAAGAAACCTGCAGAGATACCATCGACAAACCACTGCTGAAAGAGTTGTTCCCGCTTGGAAGCATCCTTCGAGACGTTCACTGGGAAACTCATGACGGCAGAACCCGTTTGCCCGTTCATGAAACCGAGGCTCACACATCTTCTACAATACACGGTAAACCCGGAATCACATTTGGCAGACAAATAGGAGCCTATCCGATCCTCATCGGAGTCGAATACAAGATTCCACTTGAAACTCAATCCAACGTTATCGTCACCGGTCACGGTGCACGCTCGATTACGGGGGTTGAAATTGGGCTCGACCTAAGTACGGCAACCGAGAAACAACTCAGTGCAATACCTGGAATCGGCAGCAAAACCGCTTGGAACCTCATTTCAAAGCGGGCCAGGGCCATGAGGAAAATGAATACTTCAGCCCCCTATCAAAGTGCTGAAATGTGGTTCGAGGATACGGGAATCCAGTGGGATGAAAAGTTTCAAACTTACTTTGATGAACGTGAATGAGCAAGAGCTAGAGATGGTTTTAATGCCTTCTCGTAACAAAAAATGATGCAAAACAAACAAAAGGCCGAAAGCCTTGGCCATACCATGCAGAAGAAATCAGTCATTGTATTCACCGTTCTTTTTTTGGTTCAGGCAATGGCCGCAGGCCTCGCAGTAATTCCTGCACAACCAAACACCGAAACCTGGCAGGGCCCTGTTCTTGAATCAGGGGCGCGCTCAACCGGTGTGCTCACCGATTCCCAGCAACAATCCATGCTGTACAACCAAAGTTACAACGGCAGCAATGACAACGACGGTGATGGAGTCGTAAACAGCCTTGATTCCGATGACGATAACGATTGTATTCCTGATTCAAACGACACCTCACCGTACGATTTTGATGGCGATGGCATCAACGATGAATCAGACATCGATGATGATGGAGACGGATTAAATGACTCCTTGGAAGTGAGTGATTCAAACGCCTCAACCAACATCTACGACGCCGACAATGACGGCAACCACGACTGTGCGTTCTTCGCTGGTGGAAATTCAAGCAGTGGTAATACCGGTGGAAACAACACCGGCGGCAACAATACTGGTGGCGGCAACACTTCTTGCAACACAACAACAGGTCCATTTTACAACTTAACTTTGGATAAACTGATCTATGAACCAACCGACAGTATCAATGCTGCATTCAATTTCTTTTGCATGGATTACAAAGCTGGAATTTACACCGGAGTCTCATATTGGGTATATGGGCCATCAGGCATGATTAGCAGCACCTTTTATGTCCATAATACGAGCACGAATCACAACTTCTGGGACCTCGACAACCGTAGCAACAATTTCTCTGAAACCTCATGGTTGATTCCGACGGGCAGCGGCAACATGGCCCTCGGCAATTACTACATTTATTCTGAACTATGGGACAACAACACACATGTTGACACGGCAAATGTTAGCTTTACAGTATCGAATTCATCATCCGGCGGCAGCAATACCGGATGCGGATACGACACAAATTTCGCTTCATTACTCGCATATGGCCCGAACTATGGAACTGAAAACCATACCTTTGTGAACTCAATGTATGTTCAATGTGAAATCCTCAACGCCACCATGACCCTCGATTATTGGATTTACGACCTCAACAATAACACCATTGATAGTGGAAATCAATCATGGGTTGGCACAACCAATACTTCAAACTACAACTGGACCGTAAATGGTCTGAACGCTGGAAATTACACATTCCATGTTGACCTCTATGTCAACAACTCTTGGGTCACCAGCGATAATCACCAGTTTATGATTCTGGCTAACAACAGTGGCGGTAACAACACTAATGAATATGTAGAGATCGACCATTCTGGTTATGCCTGGGAAACTTCCAACATGGTTGGGGTTTGGTATTCAGGTACTGACGTATACGTTGAATTTACCAGCGGAAACCTAGTGATTGGTGAAAATTATCAACTGATTTGGAACTTGTCAGATTCAGGTAACAATGTTGATGTCTATGGCTCTGGTAATTTCTTATGGAATGCCTCCTTCACGACGAGCCAAGAAAATAGCACAATAAGCGGATTAGCAGATGGGATATATTATTTCCATGCAACATTGGTGAACCAAGGTTATCATATTGCTTGGGACACTACTATGATTCAGATGGGCAACAACACTGGCGGTAACAACACCGGTGGCAACAACACCGGCGGCAACAACACCGGGGGCAACAACACTGGCGGTAACAACACCGGCGGCAACAACACCGGCGGCAACAACACTGGTGGAAACAACAGTAATCCTTGCGGCAGTGATCTCAACTATTCCACAGTCATGGTAGGCGCTTACCAACAGATTACCCCTATTTTGTATGAGAATGATACCTTCACTGGCAGGTACCGCCCTAATTGTGCGCTGAACGAGATGAATCACTCATTCACAGGGCATCTCCAGGGCCCGAATGCAAGTGATTACTCTAACTTCTCAGTTGATATCTACTTAGCTGGAGCCCAATCAGGGATTCCATTCCAATATCAATCATGGTCGAACTTGGAGGTTGGCATGTACAGTTTCTATGTAGAATGGAACCTCAACCAGAGTGGAGTACAAACCTTCGTTGATGAGAATTGGTTCAATTTTACCGTCATTGCGAACAACTCGAATTCACCCGGTTCAAGCCAGAGCAATCCACTTATGCCGTTCAATTGTTCTGACATAAACTGGAATGCATCTGGCTTAACCCTTCAAGATTGT
>Ga0209716_1000093_pt1 | contig 91070 bp, 77 predicted proteins | sample COGITO_mtgs_1205_FD_184811 | JGI IMG/M metagenome (GOLD analysis project Ga0209716, IMG submission 184811) | Pelagic marine microbial communities from North Sea - COGITO_mtgs_120531 (SPAdes) (version 2) | ecosystem: Environmental > Aquatic > Marine > Epipelagic ... | reverse complement strand
TATTTAAAGTTTTTCAAAGAAAATAGATGTACTTATTCATAAATACTTTTGAAGTTCTTCTTTGAAATATAAAGCACTATCAGAAGCACTTTTCTTCGAATTTTCAGCATAATTCCCCCCTTGTTCAATGTAAAAAAATTCAAGCCCTGATTTTTTTGGGTCGGGTAGAATTTCATGATAATTAATAGAACCATTTCCTAGTTCAGAATAATCTCTTGTAATTTTGTCCATGTCTTTTATGTGCCACATAACATATCTGCCAGGCTGTTCCTCAATGAGTTGTTTCGGTGTTTTCTTTCCGGCATGTAAAACCCAATAGATGTCCATTTGTAGTTTCACTAAATTCGGATCGGTTTCATTTATAATAATATCAAAACCACTTGTACCGCCAAGGTCGTCAAATTCGTATCCATGGTTGTGGTAAGCAAAACCCAGACCTGCTTGTGTTACCTGTTCTCCAATAAGGTTCAGTTTGTGCGGCATTGCTTTGAACGTTTCTAAATTTCTCTGTTCAGGCGCATTAAAAGGCCAGGTAATGTATTTGCTGTTTACTGCTTTTGCACCATCAATGCAGCGATTTACAAAATGTTTAAGTGCATCATCCGATTGATCCAAAAATGGAGAAAAGCCGAAATGACCGCTACTAACCGTAAGCTCAAGATCGTTTAGGATGCTGTTAAATTCACCTGCCGTATAGCCATAGAACATTCCTTTTTGATCATCAAAACCATAGGTTTCAAAGTCTTGGTAACCCATGGCTTTTAGTGCTTTCAGTGTTTTAAGAGGGTTCTTCTCCATTGCATCTCGAATGGAATACAGTTGATACCCTAATTTGAATTTCGGTTGGTTGAATTCGGAAAAACCGTATAATGGAAGCATTGCTGCTCCGCCGATGATTCCTGTGTTCTGAATGAATGTTCGTCTGTCCATATTCTAAATTTACTAAAACTAATTTAAGGGGTTGAGACTAAAATCTCGATAATAAACTTTTTGTGTTCCTAAGGGTGCCGTTCATTAAAACTCAAAACGTAATTCTTGGAAAGTTGCCACATAAGGGAGAGCATGCAATGCAGGAGTAGGGTTAGGTTTTTCATAATGTAGAACAGATTTTGGGACTGTCATTTTAAATGTACTAAAACTAAATAAAATTTAAGTTGACTTTTTAGTTCAATTTAAAAGGAAATTTTTCAATTCCCTTATCTTTGAGCAAATAGAAAATTCATGGAGTGTAAACTCATTTGTTCCGATATTGACGGAACCCTATTAGATGTTAACCGAAGCCTTTCGATAGAAACCAAAACAGCCGTAAAAAGTATAAGTCCAGAGATTCCCTTTCTTCTTATTTCGTCTCGAATGCCTAAATCGATGCAATTGCTTCAGGCAGAACTTCGAACAGCTAACATGCCTTTGATTGCATATAATGGCGCCTTAATTTTGGATGGTTCAGGTAAGGTATTGCAGAGTATTGAAATCCCCTTTGCAATTACAAATCGAATATGTACCCATCTTTCAGATTCAGAACTTCATTTCAGCTTGTATAACAACTCAGAATGGGTAGTTCCAGCGCTCGATTTTTGGGCAAAAAGAGAACAAAACAATACACGAGTAACTCCCGATGTTAGACCTTTGAAAGAGACTCTGGAACTTTGGGATCATAAGCACCAAGGAGCTCACAAGATTATGGTGATGGGTGAGCCTGTTGATTTGGATCAAATAGAACAGTTTATCTCCGAAAACTTTTCAGAGCAAATAAATGCTTACCGCTCTAAAGACACCTATCTAGAAATTTCTAATAAGGAATTAGACAAAGCATCGGCATTAGCCTTTTTACTGTCTGCTGAGTATCCAGAGATTGATATGGAGGATGTCATGGCTTTTGGGGATAATTATAACGATCAAACCCTTTTAAAACAAGTAGGAAGAGGTGTTGCTGTTGCCAACGCAAAGCCTGAAATTTTAGAAGCGACTCCTTTTCATACCTTATCTAATCATGAACATGGTGTAGCCGCTGCAATTGAGCAATATTGTTAAGCTGTTTTGTTTTTTTGAGTAACTAAATAAACACCCACAAAGACCAGAACGGTTGCTAGACTTTTAATCAAATCCATTTGATCATTACCCGTGTATGTTGCAAACAAAATTCCCATAAGCGGTTGTAAGTATACAAAAGCACCTACTGTAGTTGGAGATAATGTTCTTAGTGCATAAACATTAAATAAATAAGCAAAAAAGGTAGTCCCAACAACAACAAAAGCCATGCGCCAAATAACCTCAAAAGGGAGACTGGTCCATACTACTGCTGTAAATTCGGAAAAGGTTATTGGAAGATTCAAAAGAACACCTCCTAAGAACATCCATTTCATAAGGGTTATGGTGGTGTATTTTTTGGTCATCGGTTTAACCAATATCAGATAAGTTCCGTAGCAAATTGCGTTAACAAACATCATGATATTTCCAAGTGGAATGTTTGGTGCGTTTAGTATATCGTTACTTCCTTGAAGAATCAATAAAACAGCCCCTCCAAATCCCATTAAAATTCCAAATCCTTTTTTGGTGGTTATTCTTTCTTTCAGAAAAATAGCAGAAAGAATCATTACCATAATAGGGGTTAGAGTAACAATTACAGAACTGTTAATCGGTGTCGAAAGACTGAGACCTTTAATGAACATAAGCATGTTGATGCACATTCCAAAAACGGTAGCACAAGCAATTCTGAATAAATCTTTACGTTCAATTTTTTCTGAAGGGTAAAAGAAACTTACAATCCAAAATAAAGCGGCAGCTCCAACCACCCGAAGCATTACCAGTCCAAACGCTCCGATGTATTCAGGCATAACTACCTTGGCTATGGTGTGGTTAAATCCGTAAATAGTTGTAGCTCCAAAGGCGGCTAATAGGGCAAGAACTCTTTTATCCATGAATGGCCTTTTTTGCAGCTTCAACGGTAGCTGCAGAATTTCCTATAAAAAGTTTTTCCTTATAAAGCAGAACGGGGCGTTTTAAAAAAGAATAATGTTCGAGAAGCAGGCCTTTCATTTTTTCTTCAGAAAGTTCATTAGCTTTTAATCCTCTTTTTCGAATAAGTTGAGCACGGCTATTAAAGAGGGCAGCATATGATTTAGTGCTTTTAAATAAAGCATTCAATTGTTCCGAACTGAGCGGATTTTCTTTGATGTTAATCAAAGAAACGGAATCAGGAATGTCCAATGTTTTTATGATTCTTTTACACGTATCGCAGGTCTTTAAAAAGTAAAAAATATCCATGTTTTATATTATTCGAACAAAGAAAATCAATTTTTGTTAAAAGCATTAAAAATATGGAGAAATCCTTTGAATCCCCTACCTTTGAATTCAAAAATGATCCTTTAATTTATGGAAAAGAAATTACGTTTTAATTCGAAAACAATACACGGAGGCCAACATCACGATCCAGCTTATGGAGCCGTAATGCCTCCAATATATCAAACCTCTACCTATGCTCAAACTACTCCGGGCGGTCACAAAGGCTTTGAGTATAGCAGAACCCACAATCCAACACGTCAAGCTCTAGAAAAATCTTTAGCCAGTATAGAAAACGGAAAACATGGACTGGCTTTTGGTTCTGGATTGGCTGCAATTGATGCAGTTTTGAAATTATTACAACCAGGCGATGAGGTTGTTTCTACCAACGATTTATATGGCGGTTCCTATCGTTTGTTTACTAAAATATTCGAAGGTTTTGGAATCAAGTTTCATTTTGTAGGTATGAATAATGTGCAAGCAGTAGCTGATGCAATCAACTCTAACACAAAATTGATTTGGGTAGAAACTCCTACCAATCCGATGATGAATGTTGTAGATATTAAAGCAGTTTCTCAAATTGCTAAGCAGCACAAAATCCTCTTGGCAGTAGACAATACATTCGCTTCTCCATATTTACAGCAACCTTTAGATTTAGGTGCTGATATCGTAATGCATTCTGCTACTAAATATATTGGTGGACACAGCGATGTGGTCTTAGGAGCATTAATTGTAAAGGATGATGATCTTGCTGAACGACTATACTTCATCCAAAATGCGAGTGGTGCTGTTTGTGGGCCCATGGATAGTTTTTTAACACTCCGGGGAATTAAAACACTGCATGTGCGTATGCAACGTCATTGTGAAAACGGAAGAAAAGTTGCAATGTATTTAAACAATCATCCTAAAATCGAAAAAGTATATTGGCCAGGATTCGAAACACATCCAAATCATCATATTGCAAAATCGCAGATGAAAGATTTTGGAGGAATGCTTTCATTTATTCCAACAGGCGCTGACTATAAGGCCGCTATAAAAATCATTGAAAATCTAAAAATATTTACCCTAGCAGAATCCTTGGGTGGAGTAGAGAGTTTAGCTGGACACCCAGCCAGCATGACACACGCTTCAATTCCAAAAGTAGAACGTGAAAAAAGTGGGGTAGTAGATTCATTAATTCGACTCAGTGTTGGAATTGAAGATGCTCAAGATTTAATTGACGATTTAGAACAAGCAATCGGATAAACGCTTTTCTGTATCTTTATACGCTAATATCTGTTTATGAAACTTCCTAAGGGAAAAAAAATATACTTTTCATCCGACAACCATTTGGGCGCTCCCAATGCTGAAAGCAGCTTTGCTAGAGAGCGTATATTTATTTCTTGGTTGAATCACATTCAGAAGGATGTGGGGGTTTTATTTTTATTAGGAGATCTTTTTGACTTTTGGTTTGAATATAAAACAGTAGTTCCTAAAGGCTTTGTTCGCGTACTCGGAAAGCTTGCAGAATTATCAGATCAAGGAGTAGAAATTCACTTTTTTACAGGAAACCACGACCTTTGGGTTCGTGATTATTTTCAAAAAGAACTCGGATTTATAGTACATCATGAACCACAAGATTTTGTGCTTAATGAAAAGAAATTTTTAATTGGGCACGGAGATGGTCTTGGGCCAAAAGACATTGGATTTAAACGCATGAAAAAAGTTTTTACAGCGCCTTTTTTCAAATGGTTATACCGATGGATTCATCCCGATATTGGCATGCGAATAGGAACTTATTTGTCTTTAAAAAACAAAATAATTTCTGGAGAAGAAGACATTATTTTTTTGGGGGAAGAAAAAGAATGGTTGGTTCAATATTGCAATAAAAAACAAGCTGAAGAAAAGCGAGATTTTTTTGTCTTTGGACATCGTCATTTACCACTGAACCTGCCAATAGGAAATGATGCACGCTACATAAACCTTGGGGATTGGATTACCCATTTCACCTTTGCCGAATTTGACGGTAAACAGCTAGAATTAAAAAAATGGGACTCCTGAAATAATGATAGAAAAGAAAAAACTAGTTTTTGAAAAGACCGTACTAATTGGAGTTATTACCGCAAGACAAGACGAAGATCAAGCACTAGAATATTTAGCAGAATTAGCTTTTTTAGCTCATACTGCAGGTGGAGAAGTCATCAAGCAATATACTCAAAAAATGACTCTTCCCAATCCCAAAACATTCATAGGAAGTGGGAAACTAAACGAAATTCATGCATTTGTAGAGGAAAACGAAGTTTCGACCGTTGTTTTTGATGATGAATTATCTCCAGCACAGCAGCGAAATATTGAGGAGGTCATGAAGTGTAAAATCTTAGACCGAACTGGTCTGATTCTTGATATTTTTGCCCAAAGAGCACAAACAAGCTACGCTAGAAATCAAGTAGAATTAGCGCAATATCAATATTTACTTCCTCGACTTAAGGGGCTTTGGACACATTTAGAACGTCAAAAAGGGGGAATTGGGATGCGTGGACCTGGAGAAACAGAAATTGAAACAGACAGACGTATTGTTCGAGATAAAATTGCCTTACTCAAAAAGAAACTCTTGCTAATCGATAAGCAAATGTCTACCCAAAGAGGAAATCGTGGGGCTCTTGTTCGAGTGGCCTTAGTTGGTTACACCAACGTTGGGAAATCTACTCTAATGAATGCAATTGCTAAGAGTGAAGTCTTTGCCGAAAACAAACTATTTGCAACGCTAGACACTACAGTACGTAAAGTAGTTATCGGGAATTTACCTTTTCTGTTAAGCGACACGGTTGGTTTTATACGCAAACTACCTACCCAATTGGTCGAGTCTTTTAAGAGTACCTTAGATGAAGTTCAGGAAGCTGATTTATTACTCCATGTAGTCGATATATCTCATGCTAATTTTGAAGAACACATAGCCTCGGTTAATTTGATTCTTTCAGAAATTAAAAGTCAGGACAAGCCCACCATAATGGTTTTCAATAAAATTGACGCCTATGAACCACTTGTAATCGAACCCGATGATTTGGTTACCGAAAAAACTAAATTACATAATACCCTGGAAGAGTGGGAACGAACTTGGATGGCAAAAATGAATGGAAATGCACTTTTTATTTCTGCAACCAAAAAAGATAATATACATCATTTCAGAAAACAAGTATATGCTGCTATCCGGGACATACATGTAACCCGCTTTCCTTATAATAATTTTCTATATCCCGAAGGTTTAGAAGAATAACCTTTTTTGTAAGTTTACCTAAAACAATACCTGATGAAAAAATCACTACCTATTTTACTTTTGTTATTAACGCTTAGCTGCAGTTCAGAAAGCACAACGGTTTCTTATCAAGAACAAGCTACTTCCTTTCTTAATCAGGTCCCAGCATCAAACCCTTTAGGCACATCTTCCTTGTTTTACCAAGACCTTTCTTATGGATCTGCTGAGCGCAATACCTTTGACTTGATGGTTCCGCAAAACGGAAACGCAATCGGAATCGTTGTTTTCTTTCACGGCGGAAGCTTTTTGTTTAACGACAAAAACGATACCTACGAGGAACCTTTTGCAAGTATAGTAACGAATTTATTAAATCAAAATGTTGCAGTAGTGAACGCCAATTATAGTTTTTTAAACAGCTCAAATAGTGTGGGTTTAACTACATCACTTTCTGACGGAACCTTGTTGCTAAACCACGTCCGATCTATAGCTTCTGGGCTTGACTTGAATGCCAATAAAATAATTTTAAGCGGCGCTTCTTCTGGAGCAGGAATTTCATTGTGGAATGGACTTCAAGCAGAACATAACCAGGGCGTATTAGGAATTGTAGCCCTTGCCACTCAGAGTAGCTATAACCTCTATAAATGGGAAACCCTTTTTCCAAACATAAGCGTAGACCAAATAACACAAAGCAACACAGAGTTTCAAATGCTTTTTAACCTCTTCTATGGTGGGCCTAACCCAACGCAAGCACAGTTAGATGCGGTTGATTTTATTGAATTTTTGGACCCTTCAGATCCAGAATTATATTTATACAATACCGCAGGAAACGAAGTTTTACGTACAGACGGTTCTATTGACTTAGATGTTCTGTATCACAGCATCCGCCACTCCGACGCTCTAAGAGCCAAAGCAATTGAAGAAGGATTCTCTACCAGCGGAGCGTTCCAAGAAACACCAGATGCTTTTGTTTTGCGTTTGTTGGAGTAATTAATCTGAAACCCTTTTCGCAATCAAAAGATAAACAGGGAAGTGGTCGGAATAGCCGCTGAGTTGGTTTCCGTTTATTTGAACCCGATAGGGGTATCCTTTATATCTGCCTTCGGGGTTTCTTAGGTAAGGAGGGTTATAAACCTTGACTCCTATGACTTTTAGATTAGAGTCTTTTTTCCAATCAGGACTGGTGAGGAACTGGTCAAACAAAAACCATTGATCATTATAGGCAAGCGTTCCAATCCCCTTTTTGTATAAAAGGTTCATTTGATTATCATAAATAATTTTATGATACTTATGTTTCTGGGTTAAATACCTTAGACTTTTATTATTGCCGTTATCATTGAAATCTCCCATAGAAATAATTCTAACTTCATCTTGTAATCTTGAAATAGAATCGCTAATTTTTTGATGTAAGCGGGCCGCTTTCATCCTGCTAGAAGCGCTTTTCCTTGCCCCACCTCTTCTTGACGGCCAATGGTTGACAATAAAATAAACTTCTTCTTCCCCAAGATAACCGCTAACAACCAATTGATCACGAGTAGTCCGTGGTGATTGGCTTTTTGAATCTACAAGTTCAAGCTCATAGGGTTTGTGATTGGTGGGTGTAAAGTGTTCTTTTTGATATAAAAAAGCAACATCAATTCCCCTAAAATCAGGACTTTCATATTGAATAATACCATATTTATAAGGTTTTAGTAACGGATGATTTATTAACAATTCCAATACTTTATGGTTTTCTATTTCAGCCAACCCTATGATTAAAGGTGGTCTTTTTGTTTCCTTTTTTCCAACATTAGACAGTACAAAAGCCAATTGATTAATTTTTTGATTCAAAAGTGTTTTAGACCAACGAATTCTCCCTTCTGGTGTATAATCATCATCAAATTTTTCTGAGTTGTTTTCAGTATCAAATAGATTTTCGACATTATAAAAACCAACGGAATATAGATGTGCTTTCTGAGCCAAAACAGGTTGTAGCGTTTGCATTAGAATACCAGTAAATAAATATATTAAAAAGTGTAATTTTAACATCTTTTTTTTTCATAAAAATACTTTTTTTAATACATTCATCCAACATAAATTAATTATAAGTAGTTATGCATCAATACTTTTACTTTATTATATTATGTTTATCAACTAATTTGAATGCTCAAAATGTAGTTGTTAAAGGGCGTGTTTTAATCACTGATAACACCCCCCTTTCTGGAGTTGAAATTTCCGAAAATGATCAAAAGATAAATACAATTACAGATGCTTTAGGATATTTTGAATTTGCTTTGAAATTAGATGAAGTTTATAATAAAGAATTAACCTTTAAGCTTGAAGGATATAAAACATTAATTGTACCATTTCAACTTCAAAAGTCTTTACCGATTCTTGAACTTGGTGTTTGGTTTATGACACTTGAACTATACGATACAGGGGCATTAGAGGTTTTTGATTTACAGCATGAAGATTTTGATAATTTAGAAGATGACAGAAGTCAATTCTTAGGAGCTTTACAAGCACGCCGAACCGTTTTTTTAGAAGCAGCTGCTTTTCAATTTTCTAGTTCTTTTTTTCAGCACGCGGTTTGGATAGTAAACATCAAGAGATAAGAATTAATGGAATTAGAATGAACTCTTTTGAAAACGGAAGGGCAGTTTGGTCAAGCTGGGGAGGGCTAAATGATTTCACCAATCGTGCGCAACAAAATGGTTTTGGAATCCAGTCCTCTGGTGCAGGTTTTGGAGGAGTACTTGGTTATACTTCTTTTAACCTTAGACCTTCAGGATTTCGAAGGGGGAGTAAAATTTCTCAAGCTTTTTCAAATACTAGTTATAGATTTCGCACGATGATTTCCCATCATTCTGGCATGAATAAAAAGCAATGGGCCTACTCTTTTTTATTTTCTTCACGTTGGGGTACTCAAGGTTATGTAAATGGCACATCCTATAAATCATTTTCAGGATTATTTATGATTGAGAAAAAATGGACCCCCAGATTGAGCAGTTGGTTTTCGGCAATATATACTCCAACATCTCGAGGGCGAAATGCGCCATTAACTGAAGAAGTATTTAGAATTAAAGGAAAACAGTACAACCCGTATTGGGGAATTGATAAGAGTATACATAGAAATACTCGACTTGGTAAAACAGAAACTCCAATTTTGATTTTAAATCATGAATGGACACCGAGCTACAATATAAGAATTCAATTAAACACAGCGTATCAATTTGGCGAAACTGCTAATTCAAGACTTTCTTATACCGGAGCGAGTATACTTGAAAATACTGTAATTGGAGGCGCCCGAAATCCCGATCCTGTTTATTACCAAAATTTACCAAGTTATTTTCTACGCAACCCATTAGATCAAGACTTTTCATCTGCTTATTTAGCAGATCAACATTTAAGAAACTCAGGTCAGATTGATTGGGAATCTATTCGATTATCCAACATGAATAGCACTCAAAACGATGCTCGATATTTTTTATATGATGACATTAAAAATGAAAAAAAATTTTCCGGGTCACTTTCTTTTTTATGGAATCTGAAACCTGAAATAAAATGGCAAACAGAACTAATCATCATTCAATCTTTAGCAGATTATTATGCTCGCACCACGGATCTTTTAGAAGCAAATCAGATCATTGATGTTGATTTATATGCTACCGATTTAAATTCAGCACAAAACAATCTGTTAAATCCAAATGCAGTAATTGAATTAGCAGAAAAATTTCAATATTCGTATCAGATGGGAGTTAATCAATTTGAATTAGCTACTTATTGGTCAAAAGAAGTAGGGGGATATAGTTTATATATTGGAGGTAGATACAATTATTCTCAGTATCAGCGTACAGGTTATTTTCAAAATGGAGGTTTCCCGAATAGTTCACTAGGGTCTGCTGAACCAACAAATTTTACTAGTTGGAGTGGAAAAATAGGAGGAAGTTTATCTCTAAGCGGAAGACACCAAATACAATTTAACGGATTATTTTCTTCACAGCCTCCTACATTAAGAAATACCTTTTCTAATCCCAGAAACCAAAATCAAATTATACCCAACATCACAATCGAGCAAACATTATTTTTCACCACAAAATATCATTGGCAAGCACCTTGGTTTGACTTACAGCTTTTAGCATATTGGGGAATAGAACAGAAAGGCACCCAGCTGAGTTTTTATTTTGCAGATGGTGTAGGGGGGGATGAGGCATTTTTCATTCAGGAAGTACTCCATAATGTAGAAAAAAAACATCAAGGTTTGGAATTTGGATGGAAAGTAACTTTAGCAGATGTTATTCAGATTAAACTTGCTTTTGCTGTTGGCATTCATCAGTATGGTAATAATCCTGATCTTAGTTTATATACAGCACCCACTGATGCATCTAAAATAGCAGGTTTTGAAAACGGGCATCAAAATTTTGGTTCTAGTCAGTTAGCAGGTTATTTTCTGAGAGCAGGCCCTCAACAAGCCTATTCTGTTGGTTTCGAATATTCAGACCCTACGTATTGGCGTATTGGTGTTTTTGGAAATTACTTTGCACGTAATTTTTTAAGTCCCAACCCACTTAGAAGAAGTCAAAACTTTTATACTGATGGAGATGGAATTATATTCCCTGAATATAATAATGAAACCGCATCTAATCTTCTAGCCCAAGAGCAGTTTCCTTCCTACTTTTTGCTCAATGCAACGGGTGGAAAGTCATGGAAGGTGGAAAATAAATATTTTGGATTCTTCATTAGCCTTCAAAACCTTCTAAATACAACCTATAAGACAGGTGGATTTGAACAAGGAAGAAATGCTAACTATAGAAATGTTACAGAAGACAACTTAAGATCAACTCCACTGTTTGCACCAAAATATTGGTGGGGCAGGGGAACTACTTTTTTCACTTCAATTTATTATAGATTTTAAACCCTCGCTTTATGAAAAAAAATATTTTCCTTATATGTTTAATTTTCAATTGTTGCACTAGCCCCAAAGAGGAGTTACTTATTACATCGGCTTCCAAAATCCAAGCTTTTAAACCCAACACCAGTATAGAAGCTATTTGGGAAAGAGTCCGAGGTTCCGAGTTGGGCTTTGTTTACTTTTCAATAGAAGAGGATTCTCTTTGGTTTGATTCTTATGTAACGAGTTCAGATATAAGTGGAAACTTTTATAAGGAAATCTATCTTCAAGATCATCCCAGTAACCCTGAATTTGCAGTACGGTTTTTAATTGATCAATCTTTCTTAAGTAATGATTACCCTATGGGAAGAAAGCTTACTATACTTCTTAACGGACTGGGTGCTGGAGTTCAAAACGGAGTTGTTTCTTTAGGAGCATTTGAAGGAAATTCGATAGGAAACCTTTCTTTTTTTTTAAAGGAGAACCACATAAAGCGAACGGACAGCACCTATAATATTCTGCCAAAGACATTAGCTCTTTCTGAAGTAGATTCAACCAACATAGGGCAATGGGTTCGTTTACCCAACGTACAGCTTTCTAAAGCCGAATTGGGAAGAACCTTTGCCGGAGAAGCTTTTGATTCTTTTGATGGTGAACGTAATTTGGTTTCCTGTGACACCTACTCTTCATTGTGGTTGAGCTGCAGTACATTTTCTGATTTCAAATCTATTATTTTGCCAAATGGAACTGGTTCGGTTCAGGGAGTTTTAACCCGAGATTTTTTTGACTCTAAATTTATTTTAAAGATCAACAATCCTACAAATATTGAATTTCAGGACAGTCGATGTGATCCTTTTTTTGAAGAAAACTTTGAATCTAATCCCTTGGGCTTATTTCAAAAAGCAGGATGGACAAATCATACTCAGGATGGATCGGTCTTTTGGGAGGTGTATGAGGATGAAAACTCTTTAGGACAATCCATTGCTATAGGATCGTATCGATCCGGGGACAAGGTTTCTATTTCTTGGATAATTTCCCCTAAAATAGATTTAACACCCCTAAATAATCCTATGGTAGCTTTCCGAACTTCTGTTAGTTTTGCAGACGAAAGCACATTAGAGACTCTTGTAAGTAGCGATTGGGACGGACAAAAAGAGTCCATTGAATCAGCCACTTGGTTGCCTTTACTAGCAACCCTAGCCACAAAAGAAGACGACGCTCGAATCTTTGTAGATTCGGGGAATTTGAATTTAAATTTCTACGGTAAACAGCTCTATTTTGCCTTTAAATATGTGGGAAGCGGAAAAACTGCTCAAGATGGTACCTTTGAATTGGATGATTTTCGTATTTTTGAACCTTAATAACAAAATAACAAAACACCCATGTCATATATCATTCAAAAAGTTTTGGCGTTGATCGTTGATTTAATTAACCTAATCGCATTCATTTTCTCCTAATTTCCATCTGTATATTATAGTGAATTGCTGTTGTTTTATTTTGAGTTTCTCTTTTATTCTTCTCGTTTATTAATAACCGTAGCACTTGCCTGAGCTGTTGGCAAAATGGTTATGTCTGCAAGAGTAACATGTTCGGGTGCATTGATCATAAATAAAATGGTGTTTGCAATATCTTCGGCTTGTAAAGCGTTTAATTGGCTGTAAACGGTAGCAGCTTTTTCTCGATCTCCTTTAAAACGAACTTCAGAAAACTCAGTTTCAACCAGACCTGGGTGAATTGCACCAACTCGAATCCCATAAGCGTTTAAATCAATTCGCAAGCCTTGAGTAAATGCGTCTACCGCAAATTTACTGGCACAATACACATTCCCTTTGGGATAAACTTCAAGCCCAGCAATCGATCCGATATTAATGATTTGACCTTTTTTCTGTTCTGTCATCTGAGGTAAAACAGCTTTGGTAACATACATCAGCCCCTTAACGTTTCCATCGATCATAGCATCCCAGTCATCTAGGTCAGCGCCAACTACATCATCAAGTCCATGGGCATTTCCTGCGTTATTAATTAAAACATCTACTGGTTTAAAATCTTCAGGAATGCTATCGATTGATTCAAAAACTGCAGATCGATCACGAACATCGAAGTTTAAAGTGTGTACTTCGGTTGGCAGTTCTTTCTTTAAAGCGGATAAGCGGTCTTCTCTTCGTCCGCACAAAATTAAGCGCGCACCTTGGGAGGTTAAAAATTCAGCTGCTGCTTTGCCAATTCCACTAGTTGCTCCTGTAATAAGTACTGTTTTATTCATGTTTTGGTGTTATATTCTTTAAATAGATGTTGACTAAACCAATAGATTTGAGTCTTGATTTTATACATTACTAATGTATTGCTTTTATCTAAGATTAAAAATTATCCTTAAATTGTGGTCAGTCTAAACCTACTTTTTAATTACCTAAAACTGTAAACATGTATTTTAAAAAAAACATACTTCTACTTTTGATCGTTGCTCTTATCTGCGAATTGAAGTTATCTGCTCAGCAAAAGCATTACTACCAAACTGATTTTCCGATAGCTGAGTTTGATGCACGGAGAGCTCAAATATTTGATGCAATAGGAGAAAATGCAATAGCACTTATTCAAAGCGCACCTACTGTTGCTGGTTTTAAAGTGTTTAGACAGTCCAATACCTTTTATTATTTAAGCGGTTTAGAAGAAGGCCATGCCTATTTATTGCTGAATGGAAAAAACAGAACAACAACGCTATACCTGCCTCACAGAGAAGCAGGCAGAGAACGGAGTCAAGGAAAAATATTATCTGCAGATGATGCCGATTTGGTTCAAAAATTGACAGGTGTAAATCGTGTTCAACCGCTAGAATATTTAGGCAATGATTTGGTTAGAACAGGGCTTATTAATGGAGTAACTCCTGTTTTATTCATCCCTATGAGTCCAGCAGAAATAGGGAACGACAGCAGAGATGAAATATTAAACGGTCATGCTCGTGCAGCTGCCGACCCATGGGATTCTCAATCTACGCGAGAGGCACGATTCAAGAGATTACTAAGTGAACGCTTCCCGGAATTTGAAATCCGCGACCTTTCTCCCCAACTCGATTCAATGCGATTAATTAAAAGTCCGAAAGAAATTGAAGTAATTCGAAAAGCTACAGAAATTGCAGTTCTTGCTATTATAGAAGCGATGCGGTCTACTGAACCAGGGGTATACGAATATCAATTAGATGCTGCGGCAAAGTATGTTTTTTATCAACATGGTGCTCAAGGCGACGGATACCCGGCAATCATTGGAGGAGGAACCAACGCTTATATGGGTCATTATTTCAGAAAAACCGATATTTTAAACGACGGGGACTTAGTGCTTATGGATTATGCTCCAGATTACCACAATTATACTAGTGATGTTACCAGAATTTGGCCTGTAAATGGGACGTTTGATAAAGATCAAACAGCACTATATGAGTATATTGTTGCCTATAGAGATGCCTTATTTCGTTATGTCAAACCAGGCGTTACCTCTAATGATGTGTTAGATCGAGCTGCTGCAGATATGAAAAAGTATCTGGCAGGAAAAACCTTTGCTAAACCGGCACACTTAAAAGCAGTTCAAAATGGAATAAAGTTTAGAGGTCATTTTCAACATCCTGTTGGAATGGCTGTTCATGATGTTGGACGGGTAAGTCGAGTTCCTTTAGAACCGGGAATGGTTTTTACCATTGATCCGATGATATGGATTCCAGAAGAACAACTTTACATTAGAATTGAAGATGTTGCTTTAGTTACAGAAACTGGAGTAGAAAACCTTAGCGCATTTGCACCCTCTTCAATCAAGGAAATTGAAAAAGTAATAAAAGAAAAAGGGTTAACAGAATTTAGACCAGCCCAGTCTATACCGCTTAAAACGAAAAACTAAACTGTTTACAAGACGTTATTAGGGCACTTTATGACCCCAGCTTGCTTCTAGAAGTAAAAACCAATCTTGCAGATCTAATTTAATGGAAAGCGCATCCATAGCGCCCTTAAGTCTAGTCTTTTGAGTTGTTCCTACTACGGGATGAATTTTTGCAGGATGTTGGAGTAGCCAAGCCAACAAGATTTGATCTTCTGTAGCATTGTATTTTACACACATTTTATTAACTAAGGGTTTGAGACGCTCATTTTGATCGTTTTTATCCTTAAAATAACTTCCCAATGGGCTCCAAGCCATTGAACCAATTTGTTGCTCCATCATGTGATTTGTTGTTCCGTCAAACATAGCTTTGGACGCCGTTAGGGAACATTCAATTTGGTTCCATTCAATTAGATTTTCAGTACTTAAAAGGCTCATTTGGGCTGAGGTGAAATTAGACACCCCAAAGCTTTTTACTTTCCCTTGACTTTTTAGCTTCTCAAATGCTTTTGCTACCTCTTGAGGATCCATTAATGGACTTGGTCTATGGAGTAAAAGCACATCAAGATATTCTGTGTTGAGATTTTTAAGGGATCTTTCTGTTGACCAAAGGATATGATCAGAAGAATAATCATAATGCTTAACTTCTAAAGGACGCACATCGCTAGGGTACTGAATTCCACATTTACTTATAAATTGTACTTCGGATCTCTCGACTTTACTTTCTTTGAAAGCTACACCGAAAGAGGCTTCTGTTGTATAACCTCCATAAATATCTGCATGGTCAAAGGTACTGATGCCAAGTGATAAGGCATCTTCAATCAAAGAACTCATTTGAGATGAGTTGAAGTTTTTACCCCAAACACCCCAAGTCATAGTTCCAGCAATAATTCCCGAAAATTCAGTCATTGTTTTTCTATTTTATAAAATTACTTTTTTTTAGACTTAAAAGCCCATTTTGAAGTAGTGTTTTTTCTTACTATTTTTAACCAATTATTAACAATAAAGATGTTATAATTTCTCCATTTTTGTAATACTAAAAAATTTATAGAATCTTATGGATAATAATACCAATGTAGACATTAGTGCTATTAACGAGAAAATTGAAAAGGAAAGTGCCTTTATTGATTTACTGACATTAGAAATAAATAAAGTAATTGTCGGTCAAAAACACATGATTGAACGACTATTAATTGGTCTTTTGGGTCGCGGACATATTCTATTAGAAGGCGTGCCAGGTCTAGCCAAAACCCTAGCCATCAACACCTTAAGTAAGGCTGTAAAAGCGGATTTCAGTAGAATACAATTCACGCCCGATTTGTTACCAGCAGACGTTGTAGGGACAATGATTTATAACATTAAAGAAAATGATTTCTCTATAAAAAAAGGTCCAATTTTCGCTAATTTTGTTTTAGCAGACGAGATTAACCGTGCCCCTGCCAAGGTCCAATCGGCCTTGTTAGAAGCCATGCAGGAAAAGCAAGTTACAATCGGAGATACTACATTTCCTCTAAAACAACCTTTTTTAGTTATGGCAACTCAAAACCCTGTTGAACAGGAGGGAACTTACCCACTTCCAGAAGCACAGGTAGATCGATTTATGCTGAAAACCGTGATTGACTATCCTTCTATTGAAGACGAGCAATTAATTGTCCGCTCTAATTTAATGGCAAACCAACAAACAATTAAACCAGTTGTTACCACAAAACAGATCATTACCGCTCAAGAAACCGTTCGGTCTGTTTATATGGATGAAAAAATTGAAAAATATATATTGGATTTAGTTTTTGCAACGCGTTATCCAGAGCGATACGGTCTAAAAAAAATAAAGCCTTTAATAAGTTTTGGAGCTTCTCCCAGAGGAAGTATTAATTTGGCGACTGCTGCTAAATGTCATGCATTTTTAAAGCATAGGGGCTATGTAGTCCCAGAAGATGTTCGTGCTATAGTTTATGATGTATTGCGACATAGAATAGGACTTACTTATGAGGCGGAAGCCGAAAACATTACAACCGAAGATTTAATTAGTCAAATAATTAATGAGGTTGAAGTACCATAAATGCGCCTAAAAAAGTTTAAGAAGGAACGTTTATAGTCATGGATACAAAAGAACTTTTAAAGAAAGTAAGGAAAATCGAAATCAAAACACGTCGTTTAAGCGACCATGTGTTTGGTGGAGAATATCACAGTACTTTTAAGGGAAGAGGGATGACCTTCAGTGAAGTGCGTCAGTATCAATTTGGAGATGATGTCCGGGCAATTGACTGGAATGTAACTGCCCGTTACAACGAACCTTTTGTCAAAGTTTTTGAGGAAGAACGTGAGCTTACTCTTATGTTGGTTGTTGATGTTAGTGGGTCTGAGTTTTTTGGTACAGGAAATCAGTTTAAAAGAGAGGTATTAACCGAAATTGCGGCAACCCTTTCTTTTTCTGCACTTCAAAATAACGACAAGGTCGGACTGCTTTTATTTTCAGATCAAGTAGAATTATTTATTCCTCCAAAAAAAGGAAAAACTCACGTCTTAAGGATAATTAGAGAGTTACTAGAATTCCAACCAAAGAGCAAAAAAACAGATATAAATACAGCTTTGGAGTTCTTGTTTGGAATTCTAAAAAAGAAAGCAATTGTATTTTTACTTTCAGATTTCATGGATCAGAAGTACGAAAAAACATTACGTATTGCAGCCAAAAAACATGACCTTACCGGGATAAGAGTTTATGATAAAAGAGAGGTCGAAATGCCTAACATTGGTCTTGTGCCGATGTTAGATAGTGAAACTCAAAAAACAAAGTGGATTAATACTGCCTCGAAATCAGTTCGAAATCAATATCAAAAATCTCATAAAGAGCATGTTGAAATTTTTGAAACGTTATTTAGAAAAAATGGAGCAGGAACACTTCACTGTAGTTTAGAAGAAAGTTATGTAAAAAAGCTTTTAAGCTATTTTAAAGCAAGAATATAGTCATGCGAAAGACATTTTTATTATTTTTCCCTTTAGTGTTATTCTCTTTTACTAGTGGAATAGGGCAAGTCTATAAAGAAATTATAATTGCTGTTGATTCAACTGAATTTAAAATAGGAGAACAGATTAACATCCGTTTTCAGGTTAAAGGGGATAGCCTTTCAAAAATCCAGTTTCCAGAACAACCTAATTTTGCGCCTTTTGAACTCCTTGAAATATTTCCACTAGACACCATTCGTGCTCAAACACATTATTTGTTTACTAAAAAATATGCTTTAATTCAGTTTGATTCAGGTAACTATTGGATTCCAAAACAAAAAATACTAATCAATGGAGTCAATGCAATATCAGATTCAATTTCCATCAGGATAAACACGGTTGTTGTCGATACCCTCAAACAACCTTTGTTTGACATAAAACCTCTTGTTAAGTTAGAACGTGGATATAAAGAGTTGACCAAACAAATTGCAGTTATCTTTTTCATCTTTTTGGTTTTGGCTTTTTTAATTTTCCTTGGATTAAGATTTCAAAAAAAACGAGAAGAAAAGAGGAAAAAAATCCCACCCTTTGAACGAGCACTTCTAGAATTAAAAGCTCTTGAAGAAGAACGTCCCAGATTACAAGAAGAATATAAGAGCTATTATTCAAAATTAACAGAAGTTGTTCGGCGCTATTTAGAAGAAGAGGCTAATATTACTGCTCTAGAAAGCACATCAAAAGAGTTACTTAAAAAGCTAGAGTTGCTAATAGATGCAGGTAAACTAGATTTAAGTACCGAAACCCTACTTTCTTTAAAGCAGGTTTTAGAACATGCTGATTTAGTTAAATTTGCACGATCTGCCCCAGAATTTGAAGTAGCTACTTCAGATCGAAATATAGTAGAGGATGTCGTGATTAAAACTCAAGAGGCACTTCCAGAACCTACACAAGAAGAAATTGAGGCTACTGCTGCTTTTCAAAAAGAATTGAAAAATAAAAAATTTAAATTTCAATTAAAAATAGCAGGGCTGGGTATTTTGGTATTGACAATTATTGTCTTTTTAATTTCAATATATAAATATGGTTTTGAAAACGTAAAAGACACCCTTATTCAATATCCAACAAAAGTTTTGATGAATAACCAGTGGGTTCAAAGTCAATACGGAACGCCCCCTATTTTCCTTTCAACTCCAGAGGTTTTGATTCGAAAAGCGGAAACACAAAAAGGAATTACCATTTTTTCGGCGGGTGATCCATTAAACACGGTGTATGTGCAAATAAACTTTTTGGAGCAAGCTCCTCCAGAAGAAGGAAAAGAAAAATCTGAAGAAGAGCAACAACAAGAAGCTCAGGACTTAATAAATGAAATATTGGCATCACTTGAACAAGATGGAGCTACCAATATGTTGATTAATCCAGACCCATATAAAACTAAAGACGGGTCAGAAGTAATACAGCTTTCAGGAACACTAGATCTTCTGAACCCTGAAAGTAAAGAACGAACGCGTTGCAGGTTAAGATCCATTATTTTACCTTTCAATCAAGTTCAAGTTGAGTTAAGAATATTGTACGATAAAGAAGATCGATATGGAGAAGAAATTGAAAACAGAATTATAGAGTCACTTGAAGTTTTAAAAGAATTATAAACTTGTTTGAAGGAATAGAACTAGCGAATCCGGAATACCTTTGGGGATTAACATTACTCCCCTTAGTTATCTTTTGGTATATATATAAGCGTAAATATCAACAGGCTAGACTGACCATTTCTTCAGTAAAAGGTTTTGAGGGAGTATCTTCAAATTTAGCCCGTTTTCAACCTGTATTATTTCTTTTTAGAATTAGTGCACTTGCTCTAGTTGTTCTTGCGTTAGCACGCCCTCAAACCGTTGACATTTCCTCAAGAACCAAAACAAATAAAGGGATTGATATTGTTATGGCTATTGATGTTTCATCGAGTATGCTAGCACAAGATTTAAAACCTAATCGATTAAATGCCCTTAAAGAAGTTGCTTCGGACTTCATAGATGATCGCCAAAATGACCGGATTGGTTTGGTAGTTTATGCTGGAGAAAGCTATACAAAAACACCGATTACGAGCGATAAACGAATTGTCAAAAATGCTCTTAGGAGCATCCGATATGATGGTGTAATTAATGATGGGACTGCTATTGGAATGGGACTAGCAACGGCTGTAAACCGACTAAAGGATAGTCGTGCTCAAAGCAAAGTCATCATCTTACTTACGGATGGAGTTAATAATTCCGGATTTATTGAACCTAAAATAGCAGCAGAACTGGCGGTTGAATTTAAGATAAAAACCTATACTATTGGTTTAGGAAGTAACGGAACAGCAAAAGCTCCTGTTGGCGTTTTACCCAATGGAAAGTTTCAATACGGACTTACTAAAGTTGAAATCGATGAAGAGCTATTGCAATCCATAGCAGATGACACAGGTGGTTTGTATTTTAGAGCAACCGATTCTAAAAAATTAAAGGACATTTACGATGAAATCAATAAGCTCGAAAAAACAGAAGTTGAAGAGTTTAAGTATTATAATTATGAAGAAAAATACAGATCACTTATCCTAATAGCTATGGGGTTACTGTTTATGGAATGGGTAATGAAAAACACAATTTTTAGAAGCTTTATTTAACAATGTATCAATTAGACGCGCCAATTTATTTTTATGTTTTTGCAATAATTCCATTATTGTGGCTTGGCTATATAGCAATTTCTAGTTGGAAAAGAAGGGCACAAGAGCGTTTTGCATCTACGCGACTGATGGAAGTTTTAAGTCCCGAACGATCTCGGTTCAAACCTTTATTGAAATTAGTTTTGATTAGCTTAGGATATAGCTGCTTAATTCTTGCGCTGGTTAACCCTAAAATTGGAACCCAATTAGAAACAGTTAAACGAGAAGGGGTGGATATAGTTTTTGCTATCGATGTTTCAAAAAGTATGCTTGCTGAAGACATTGCTCCAAATCGAATTGAAAAAGCAAAACGTTTGGTTTCGGCCCTTTTAAATCAATTGGCAAGTGATCGGGTTGGAATTATAGCTTATGCAGCTCAAGCAGTTCCTCAATTACCTATTACCACAGATTACGGGGCAGCAAAAATGTTTCTTCAGGCGCTTAATACAGATATGCTTTCTTCTCAAGGTACAGCTATTGATTCTGCAATCGATTTGGCAGTTACTTATTTTGATGATGAAGACCAAACCAATAGAGTAATTTTTATTTTATCAGACGGGGAGGATCATTCAGAAGAGGCAATGGCCGCTGCTGAAAGAGCAAATGAACTGGGAATAAAAATATTTACATTTGGGGTAGGAACCGAAAAGGGAGGTCCTATTCCTATCAAAAGAAATGGAATTGTTGAATCATACAAAAAAGATGAAAACGGAGAAGTAGTAATAACAAAACGTAATTCAGAAGTTTTAACTTCTATAGCAATTGCAACAAAAGGAAATTATTCTGATGGTAATGATACTCAGGAGGTTTTAGAATTTGTTTCTTCTACTTTAAAGCAAATGGATAAAAAGGAATTCGAAGCAAAAAAATTTGTAAGTTATAAAGATCGATTCCAAGGATTCTTGATTGCAGGATTTCTGTTACTTTTGATAGAAATATTACTTTTTGAAACCAAAACAAAGTGGGTACTCAAAATGAATTTATTTAATGAAAATAAAAAAGAACAAGCATAGATGAACTATAAAGCACTATATTTTTTATTTTTATTACTTTCTTCAACATTACTTTGGAGTCAGGACGAAGCTGCCAATAACCTAGTTGTTGACGGGAATAAGGCACACAATCAAGAAGAATACATTGGAGCAGAATCTCAATACCGAAAAGCAGTTTCTATTGCTCCAAACAAAACTGAAGCACTTCATAATTTAGGGAATACAAACTATCGAATAGCTGATTACGGTTCTGCTTCTCAACGTTTTTTTCAAACTCAAAAAAACTCAAACTCAAAAGAAGAAAAACACGCTGCCTTCCATAATTTAGGCAATGTTTACATGCAACAAAAAGACTATACTCAAGCAGTAGAGGCTTTTAAAAATGGATTAAGAAACAATCCAAAAGACGAGGAAACAAGATATAATTATGCACTAGCCAAGGAGCTTTTAGAAAAAGAAAAACAAGAGGATCAACAAGACAAGCAAGATCAGGATCAGGATAAAGAAGATCAGGATCAAGATAAAGAGGGGGATCAAGATCAGGAGAAGAAAGACGATAAAGGCGAGCAGGAAGACCCAAAAGACGAAGGAGACGAAGAGAAAAAGGAAAACGGTGAAGACGGGGATTCCAAAGAAGACTCAAAAGATAAGTCCAAAGAGGACAAGCCTAAGAATCCAGAAAAAGAAGGTGATAGCGATAAGAAAAAACAACCTCCACCAAAACCAAAACCCGGACAAATATCTCCGGAACAAGTAAAAAGCCTTCTTGAGGCAATGAACAATCAAGAAAAAGGAGTACAGAAAAAAGTTAATGCCCAAAAAGCAAAAGGGGTTCCTGTTAAAACCAAAAAAGACTGGTAAGTTTTTATGTTAAAAAACACACTTTTATTAATCTTCCTATTTGCCTTAGGATTCCAATTACAAGCTCAGGTTACTTTTCAGACAAAAGTGAGCAAGAATCGAATGGGAATAAATGAACGGTTAAAGGTTAGTTTTGAAATGAATCAGAACGGAGATAATTTCACCCCTCCTAATTTCGAAGGTTTTCGTGTTGTTGGTGGTCCAAATCAATCTACAAGTAACAGCTGGATTAACGGTAAAAGATCCTTTTCAAGGACGTATACCTATTTTCTTTTACCAACGCGAAAGGGGAACCTGATTATAAATCAGGCAACGGTTTTAATAGACGATGCTTTATATAAAACTACCCCCATTTCAGTTGAAGTTACTGAAGCTGTCAAAACTCCAAATCAATCAGGAAATGCTGATTATATTGCTGACCAAAACGTACATTTGGTAGCTGAAGTTTCGAATTCCAATCCCTATTTAAATGAAGCCTTTACGGTAGTTTATAAATTATATTATGCTTCAAAAATTGGCATTTCAAATGTAAATGAAGTTGAAAATCCAACCTATGGTGACTTTTGGAGTAATTTGATTCCCATCAAAAAGCTAGAAATGAAGCAAGGTGTTTATAAAGGGGAAACATACAATTATGTTACTTGGAGAAAAGCAGTTTTATATCCTCAAAAAACAGGAGCATTAACTCTAGAACCTTTAACCTTAAATATTACGGTTCAAGTTCCTTCGAACAGACGAAATTTATTTGGAGACATTGTAAACAGACAAGTGCCTAAAATTATAACAGCAGGCAAACGAACGATTAACGTAAAAGCATTACCTGAGGAAGGAAAACCCATCAATTATTCTGGAGCTGTAGGAGATTTTGATTTAAACTTTAGCCTCAACAAAGAGGTACTAAAAGCATCTGAATCTTTTCAAGCCACTGTTAAGGTAGCTGGGAGAGGAAATTTAAATTTGTTTACATTACCTAAAGTAAATGTTCCTGCCGCTCTTGAGGTTTATGAGCCCGAGCATTCGGAAAATATAAAAACAAATTTACTGGGAATGCAGGGAAGTATTCAAGACACCTATACCGTTGTTCCAGAATTCCAAGGTAATTATCCAATACCCGCTGTGTCCTTTTCTTATTTTGACCCAAACAAAAAACAATACAAAACACTTGTTTCCGAAGAGTTTATGATAAATGTTAACGAAGGTCCCGTAGCAGGAAATTCTAAAGCTGATGAGAAATCCTCTTCGGTTCTTTTAAAACCTAATCTAAATGAAAATCAATTCACTTTTATTGCATTAGAAACTGAATTTTCCCCGATTAAACCTGAAGCTGCTTTTTTTGGGAGCAGAAATTTTTATCGGATGTTGTTATTTCCTTTTTCACTTGTTTTCCTGCTCTTTTTGTGGCTTAGAACAAAGCAAAATACAACAAGAGATCCAATGACCCTAAGGCAGAAAGCAGCAAATAGATTGGCTAAAAAATATTTGAGTTCTGCCAAGAAGAATCTAGGAGAAAAAGAAACATTTTATGACTCACTCGAGCGTGCTTTACATAATTACTTAAAGGCAAAATTACATATTGTTACAGCAGAATTTAGTAAAAATCGAATTACAAACCTGCTTAACGAAAAAGAAATAGAGCCTGTTGTAATTAAAGAATTTGTTGCATTACTAGAAGCATGTGAAGCTGCTCGATATTCACCAGAAACAGCAGTGAGTATGGAAGAAAACTTTGATCGAGCCTCTATGTTAATTTCAAAAATAGATAAGCACCTATGAACATAAAGCACTTATACATCGCGTTTATTTTTTTGTATTCAGGCTTATCTGCTCAAACTCCTGATGTTCTTTTTGATCAAGGTAATAAGGCATATAACCTTGGTGCTTATCAAGAAGCAATAACCAACTACAAACTTGTTTTAGAAGCTGAACTCCACAGTTCAGAATTGTATTTTAATTTAGCAAATTCATATTATAAGATTGGTGAGGTTGGAGAGAGTGTTTTTTACTTTGAAAAAGCAAAACTATTAGACCCGGACAATAAAGACATCCAGACCAATTTGCAATTTGCCCAGAACATGTCTTTAGACGCAATAGAGTTTTTACCCAAAAGCCTTTTAAGTGAATTAATTGAACGTGTGACCTCCTTATTTTCTGTTGATAATTGGTCCAAAATTTTGATTGGTATTTCCTTACTTTTATCTCTTTTGTTTGTTTTGTATTTATTAAACAAAAGCACCTTTTGGAAACGACTTTACTTCTCTTCGTTTTGGTTACTTCTAATCATTTTCTTTACAATATTTTCTCTTACCTACTCCCAAAATAAAGAGATCACTAACCAACGTTCAGGAATTATTTTTGATACTCAAATTAATATTTGGGGGGAGCCAAACGAGCGCTCGGAAGTTTTATTTGTATTACACGAAGGAACTAAAGTAGAAGTTATAGATGCTCTAGGCACCTGGAGTAAAATTAAAATAGTTAACGGATCGGAAGGATGGGTTGAAAATTCTTCTTTAAGAATGTTAAATTAACTTCTTAGGGATTAATTTTTTTTTTCCAAGCACCCATTCTAAAGTTTCACTTCCAATACGTTTTACAGGTTCATATAAAGTTGAATCATCAATTACATCGGCTTCCATAAAGGTGAAAAGAAACTCAAACTGGTCTAATATCATTACAATTCCACTTAGAATTAAGACATATTTTAACCCTCCAAAAACAGCACCTAATACACGGTTTACTCCGCCTAAAGCAACAGTTTTTAATACTCGAGTTAAAAATTTAGCCAAAAAGTTTATTGCGATTATTATAATTATAAACGTAAGTGCAAACAGCACTCCAGCAGGGGGTATTTTATCACTGCCTATATAATTTTCTAAAAGCTTACCAACGCTTGAAGAAAAGAGTAAAGCACCAACTAGCCCTAAAAACAATGCAATTAGTGATGCTGCTTCTACGATAAGCCCCTTTGAAAAGCCTTTTACAGCTCCATAAAGCACGAGCCCTCCAATTACAATGTCTATATAATTCATAAAGTAAATATAAAGATTTTTTCTTTCTAACTGCTTTCTCTTTTTAGGAATGGCATATCTTTGTAAGATGCAAAAAGCATCCACAAGAAATAAAGAATTAAAAGACCAATGGGAAACGTTGGTTTCTATTCTTACTGAACGTTTTTCAGAAACCGAATCTATTGATATTGAAGGGATACTCTATTTGATTGGTATTCAAGAGTTAGGTCAAGTTCATGAACGTTTCAAAAAAGACGATAATGTGGACATCATTCACATCGGAATCTGTTCAGCTTTAGAGCCTTTTGGGTACTATGCTTTTGATTATTTTGACGACGATCGCTGGCCCCATTTTAAGTTAATCGAAGAGCTACCTCCTTTAAAGCCAGGAGAACAAAGTATTCTAATGAAAGAAGCAGTTGTTCATTACTTCATTCAAAAAGGATTAATTCAATAGTATTATTAGTATTTTTATAGCATGATTAAAACGGTTAAAGAACATCTCCAAAAAGTAGCTCAATTTGAAACTAAAGATCTAGACGGTATTGAACAGTTTAGGATTGAATATGCAGGTAAAAAAGGTATTTTAAATGACCTTTTTGCTGCGTTTAGAGGAGTTCCTAATGAGGAAAAAAAGGAATTTGGCCAAATTTTAAATCAACTAAAAGCAGCAGTTTCTGACAAAGTTCAAGCCCTTAAGGCATCGCTCAGTTCTAATGCATTAACGGGCGTTTACGGAGATTTGTCTCGCCCCGCTTTTCCAATGGAGTTGGGGTCTCAACACCCGTTAACAGTTGTAAGGAATAGAATTATAGATATTTTTTCTCAGATTGGGTTTAATATTTCTGAAGGCCCAGAGATCGAAGATGACTGGCATAATTTCACTGCATTAAATTTGCCAGAATATCATCCTGCTCGAGACATGCAGGACACCTTTTTTATTCAAACAAATCCAGACATTCTATTACGTACCCATACCTCGTCTGTTCAAGTGCGTTACATGGAAAACAATCCACCTCCAATTCGCACTATATCTCCAGGACGGGTTTTTAGAAACGAAGCAATATCGGCAAGAGCTCATTGTATCTTCCATCAAATCGAAGGATTATATATCGACAAAAATGTTTCTTTTGCAGATCTAAAGCAAACCCTAAGCTATTTCACACAAGCTTTATTCGGAAAGTCTAAAATCAGGTTACGCCCATCTTATTTCCCGTTTACAGAACCCAGTGCAGAAGTTGATATTTATTGGGGTCTTGAAACCGAGTTAGATTATAGGATTACCAAAGGTACGGGGTGGTTAGAGATTATGGGCTGCGGAATGATTGATCCAAATGTATTAAAAAACTGTGGCATTGATCCCGAAGAATATTCTGGTTATGCCTTTGGAATGGGTATTGAGCGAATTGCTATGCTGCTTTATCAAGTAAGTGATATCCGTATGTTTTTTGAAAACGATGTGCGTTTTCTAAAACAATTTAAAGCAACCCTTTAGTCAAGTTTTTTGGTCAATTTTTCAAACACTTTTTCAGGTCTTTTACCTTCATAAAGAATTAAAAAAACTGCTTCAATAATCGGGGTTTGGGTCTTAAATTCTGAATTTATGAAACGTGCAGATTTAGTAGCATAATAACCTTCTGCTATCATATTCATTTCTAACTGTGCAGCTTTGACGGTATAACCTTTACCAATCATATTACCGAAAGACCTGTTGCGACTAAAAACAGAATATCCAGTAACCAACAAATCCCCTAAATAAGCCGAATTGTTGATGTTTCGTTTCATTTTATGAACATCTTTAATAAAGCGCTTTGTTTCTCGAATTGCGTTACTCATCAATACACTTTGAAAATTATCTCCATACCCTAAACCGTGAGCAATTCCAGCAGCAATTGCGTAGATGTTCTTTAGCATGGAAGCATACTCAGTTCCAATAATGTCGTTTGAAATAGTAGTTCTTATGTATTTTGTTTTTAACATCGAAGCAATACACTTCGCATAGGTTTCGTTTTGACAAGCAATTGTTAAGTAAGAAAGTTTTTCCATAGCTACTTCCTCAGCATGACATGGTCCACATACAACTCCGATTCTGTCTAGAGGGACTCCATGATCTTCATTAAAATAAGTACCGGGAATTTTCATGTTTTCAGGCAAAACTCCTTTTACAGCAGATACCATTATTTTATCCCTCAATGGAATATGAAGTTTAGCAAACTCATCCATGATAAAGGCAGATGGAATAGCAACAATAATAATATCAGCTCGTTCAACAACCGAATTCATATCAGTGCTGATTTTTAATCGTTTTGTTTTGAGTGAAGTTGATGTTAAATAATTTGGGTTGTGTTGATTTTTTTCAATGAAATTTTTATTTTTTTCACTTCGAACATACCAACCCACATTACGTTTATTCTCAATCAGTATTTTGATTAAAGCTGTTGCCCAACTTCCACCTCCAAGAACAGCTACTTTAAGCTTATTCTTCATGAGAATATGTTTGAATTCTGGCCTTTTGCTAGTTATCATATATGCAATTCGATAAGTTTTTTTATTTTACTATTGAATCCAAACGTCCCAAGGAATTCTTGAAAGAATTAAAATAAATCCTAAAGAGTAAAAAATCCCAATACGAGAAAACTTCTTAGCATCTAACGATTGACGCTTATGCATAGACCATCCCATCGTAATTAAAACAATAGCAAGTAAATTTATGGTTGGGTGCTCAACTAAGTATAGGTGAGCATTACTATCTCCCATTACACCCATTCCAAGTTCACTCCATTGATTAAATATAGGAGAAACAAAATATAGGATCATTCCAAGTAAAAACTGAATGTGAGAAGTTATCAGAACAAATAATGAACGTCTAAAATCTGTAGAATCAAATGTTTTTTTCTTAATGATTCCTATAAAAGCATTTACGATTGCAAAAACTAGAAGAATGAGAACAATTAAAGCCCAATAGGAGTGTGCTGTTTTTAGAAATTTGTACATTTTTTATTTTTTTTAGATGATGTAAATATAACGAATCTTAAGTTTACAAATCGAATTTTATGCCTTGTGCTAGCGGCAAGTCATCCGAGTAATTAATTGTATTGGTTTGTCTTCTCATATATACTTTCCAAGCATCTGAGCCGCTTTCCCTTCCGCCACCAGTATCTTTTTCACCCCCAAATGCACCACCAATCTCAGCGCCTGAAGTTCCAATATTTACATTAGCAATACCACAATCACTTCCCCAATGCGACAAGAAAGTTTCGGCTTCCTGAAGGTTCTGTGTCATAACAGCTGATGATAGTCCTTGTTTAACATCGTTTTGAAGTTCTATAGCATTTTCAATAGAACCTGAATATTCCATGAGATAGAGAATTGGAGCAAAGGTTTCTTTCTGTGCCATTTCGCTATCTACTTTTACTTTAGCTATTGCTGGTTTTACATAACAACCACTCTCATAGCCTGATCCAGAAAGCACACCTCCTTCAACAATCCACTCACCTCCTTCGGCTGTAATTTCTTTTAGTGCTTGGTTGTATTGAGCTACAGAATCTTTATCTATTAAAGGACCAACATGGTTTTCGGTCTTTAATGGATTTCCAATTCGTAATTGTTTATAAGCATTTTTGATTTTATCTTGTACTTCAGCAAATATGGATTCATGAATTATAAGCCTTCGAGTAGAAGTACATCGTTGACCGGCAGTACCCACTGCTCCAAAAACAGCTGCTAAAAGTGTTGTTTTTAGGTCTGCATGTGGTGTGATAATAAGTGCATTATTCCCGCCTAATTCTAATAATGATTTACCAAGTCGAGCTCCAACTTTTTGAGCGACTATTTTACCCATTCGAGTTGATCCAGTTGCAGAGATTAAAGGAACTCTTCGATCTTCACTCAGCCATTGACCAACTTCGGCTTCACCATTCAAGAGACATGAAATCCCCTCGGGCAAATTATTTTCTTTTAATATCGTACCAATTATTTTTTGACAAGCAATAGAACACAAAGGTGTTTTTTCGCTGGGTTTCCATACTGTTACATCGCCGCAAATCCAAGCTAAAGCTGTATTCCATGCCCAAACAGCAACAGGAAAATTAAACGCAGAAATGATTCCAACAATTCCAAGTGGGTGATATTGTTCGTACATGCGGTGATTAGGTCTTTCGGAATGCATTGTTGTTCCTTGTAATTGTCTCGAAAGTCCAACAGCAAAATCACAGATATCGATCATTTCTTGAACTTCACCGAGTCCTTCTTGAAGTGATTTGCCCATTTCCCAAGAAACCAATTGACCCAAAAGTTCTTTTTTCTCTCTTAAGGCATTACCAAACTGACGGACTAATTCTCCACGTAAAGGTGCAGGCATCTTTCTAAAGCTAACAAAAGCCTCTTCAGCAGTTTGTAAAACCTTCTCATAATCTTCAAAAGTTGCGGCTTGAACTGTTCCTAATATTGAGCCATCCACAGGAGATTTAGATTCGATGATAGCACCCTTTGCAAACCAATTAGCTCCAGTTGAGCATCCCGATTGATTTTTATCAATGTCTAATTTTTTTAGTAGGCTTTGTATTGATTCTGACATGTGTTTGGTTGTTTAGTTTTGTTTGCTAAATGTAAAACTTATTCTAAAACCACAATCATTAATATTTATAATAAAAAAGGTTTTTCTATCTTACATAGATAATATGAATTTAAATAAAATAAAATGAAACATATTTTAAAAGTATTTGCAGTAATTTTCTTAGTTAGTTGCTCTCCTAAAGTTGAAGTTGAGAAACCCACCTTTGGTATTGTTATCCATGGTGGTGCAGGAACTATTTTAAAAGAAAACATGTCCGAAGAAATGGAAAAGGCATACCGTGATAAGCTTACTGAAGCAATAGCTGTTGGGCATGCGATTTTAAAAGCTGGAGGCACAAGTCAGGATGCAGTCGAACAAACCATTCATGTTATGGAAAACTCCCCTTTATTTAATTCAGGGAAGGGTGCTGTATTAACCGCAGACGAATCGATTGCTTTAGACGCTTCATTTATGGATGGTAAAACATTGGATGCAGGAGCAATAGCAGGAGTAAAACACGTAAAGAATCCTATTAGTGCTGCAATAAAAGTGATGAACAGCTCCCCCCATGTTATGCTTTCTGGAGCTGGAGCAGACAGGTTTGCAGCAGAGCAAGGCTTAGATACGGTTCCGGAATCTTATTTTATTACAGAAAGACGCTTTAATGCTCTTAAACGTGTAAAAGCCCGAGAAGCTAATAAGCAAACTGCTTTAACAACTTCTGAAATGCAATATTATAGAAACCAAAGAATAGGAACTGTTGGGTGTGTTGCTTTAGATCTTAACGGAAATCTAGCCGCAGGAACTTCAACAGGAGGAATGACTAACAAAAAATGGGATCGAATTGGAGATGCTCCAATTATTGGCGCAGGAACCTATGCTAATAATGCAAGTTGTGGAGTTTCGGCTACAGGTTGGGGCGAATTTTTTATTCGTTCAGTAGTAGCTCATGATATTGCGGCCTTAGTTGAATATAAAAACCTAAGTGTTGTTGAAGCTTCCAAGCAAGTGATGCAAAAAGTAAAAGATCTTGGTGGCGATGGAGGAGTTGTTGTTCTAGATTCCAAAGGGAATGTAGCCATGGAATTCAACACCTCAGGGATGTATAGAGCACATATGAATTCAGCAGGAGCAATTGATGTCAAAATATATAAAAATGAATGAAGTAATTCCTCCTTCTTTCGCCGTAATTTTTACTTCTAAACTTAAAGAGAACTCTAAAGAGCATGATCAAATGGCCGAAAAAATGTATTCTCTAGCCAAACTTCAAGAAGGTTTTTTTAGGTTTTAAAAGTGTTAGACAGCAGCTTTGAATTACAATTAGTTATTGGGAGTCTTTAAGTCATATTAAAAACTGGAAGAATAATTTCGAACATAGAGAAGCTCAAACAAAAGGAATGAACTTATGGCATGAAGCTTATGAGGTAGAAATCTGTATAGTTGACAGAAAATACACTTTTAATTAGATCTAAATTAGTTACTTAAATAAACATATTATTTGAAGTAAAATTATATATATATTATTTGTATTTTTCTGATATAACCCCAAATCAATAGATATGAGAAGTAATGAGCCGGATGACTTTGATTCCTTAAAGATAAGTGTTGGAGCAGAATTAAAAAAAATGAGAATTAGTGCAGGCTATAGAAGCTATGAAGTTTTTGCCTGGGATAATAAAATCAGCCGTATTCAATATTGGAAAATGGAGAAAGGCACTAATTGCACCTTAAAAAGCTTGAAAAAAGTTTTGGATGTTCACAAGATTCGCATGGATGTGTTTTTCAGTTCTTTATTTCTTTCCGGATAAATGAGAGTTGTAGTATTTTTTTTTACCAGTAACTTCTTTTCCAATCCATTCTGGTAAGAATATTTTGTCTTTTGTAGATTTTAATTCGACTTCTGCTACAATAAGGTTTTTGTGAATACCTTCGTATTCATCTATTTCAAATAAAAAGCCTTTAAAATTCACTTCATAGCGTGTCTTTTCTATGATTTCAGGGAGGCAAATTGACATTAATTCTTTTGCATCTTTAAGCGGAATTTCTTTCTCCCATTCAAAACGACTTAAACCCCCATCAGTTGAAATCCCCTTTATAGTTAAGAACCCTTGATCATCTCGAATTCGAACCCGAACTGTTCTTTCCAGGTCTTTAGATAAATATCCTTGGATAATTCTAGTTTTCCGATGAGATGTTTTTCTGTATTGGTTCGATAAGACTAAAAACTTGCGTTCTATTTCTATCATTTAAAAGCATTGTTTTATTACCCATTAAAGATATGTAATTTAGCATATGGATCAGGAAAATCACGTTCGAAAGATTATTCATGTTGATATGGATGCTTTTTATGCTTCTGTAGAGCAGTTAGATGACCCGTCATTAAGAGGCAAAGCCATTGCTGTTGGCGGGGGAGCTGATCGAGGTGTGGTAGCAGCTGCAAGCTATGAAGCGCGAAAGTTTGGAGTTAAAAGTGCAATGAGTGGAATTGTTGCTAAGCGTAATTGTCCGGACCTTATCTTTGTTAAGCCTAGATTTGATAGATACAAAGAAGTGTCAAATCAAATTCGAGTAATTTTTTTGGAATACACCAATCTAGTTGAACCTCTTTCCTTAGACGAGGCTTATTTAGATGTTACTCAAAACAATAAAAACGCCTTTTCAGCTACGCTTTTAGCTACCGAAATCCGAGATAAAATCAAGACAAAAACTGGATTAAATGCTTCTGCAGGTATTTCTATTAATAAGTTTGTTGCTAAAATTGCGAGTGATTATAATAAGCCAAATGGACAAAAGACTGTACCTCCAGAAGAAGTACTTTCGTTTCTTGAGTCACTGGAAATAAGAAAATTTCATGGGGTTGGAAAAGTTACGGCAAAGAAAATATATCATTTGGGGATTTTTACTGGCAATGATTTAAAGCAAAAATCAAAAGCATTTCTTACAGAACATTTCGGTAAGTCCGGAGACTATTATTTTAATGTAATTAGAGGTATTCATACCAGTCCTGTAGAGCCTATACGTTTACCAAAATCGATTGGCACTGAACATACATTTAAAGAAAATCTAACCAGTGAAATCTTTCTTGCTGAAAAAATTAAAGAGATAGCAGAACAATTAGATAAAAGAATTAAACGATACAAATATTCAGGTAAAACAATTACTCTTAAAATTAAATACTCTGATTTCATTCAACAAACAAGAAGTAAGACACTCCCTTTTTTTATTTCGGATAAAAGCTTGCTCATTGAACATGCACTTCAATTAATGTATCAAGAAAAACTACAAAATTCTGTTCGTCTAATAGGAATCACTATTTCTAATCTTAATACCCCTTCCAAAAAGGAATCGAATGTTGAAACCGACAAAATGGAAGTTCAACTAAGCTTGCCCTTTTAGATTAAAGAAACCCGTAATGTATTAACCATACCTTTATCAATGATGGGCATTGCGGCTAAGTTGATTAACATGTCTCCTTTTTTCACATACCCTTCTTTTTCTGCAATTTTATTTACCTCTTCTACTGTATTGTCGGTACTTTCAAACCGATTATAATAGAAGGCTTTTACACCCCAAAGTAAATTTAGTTGTGATAAGATGCGTTTGTTCGAAGTAAACACTAAAACTGCTGCTGAGGGTCTCCATGCAGAAATCTGAAAAGCAGTATAACCACTGTTAGTTAGCGTGCAAATTGCTTTAGCATTTATTTCATTAGCCATATGTGCTGCATGATAACAAACAGATTTTGTTATAAATCTTGGTGTTCTTATGTTTGGAGGACTTTGAGGGACTCTTATTAAGGGCGAATTCTCAACACTCTTGAGGATCGATGTCATCGTTTCTATGACTTGAACAGGATATTCTCCAACAGATGTTTCTCCCGAAAGCATCACAGCATCTGCGCCGTCCATTACAGAATTTGCAACATCATTTACTTCTGCTCTTGTCGGTGTTAAACTGTCAATCATTGTCTCCATCATTTGAGTTGCAATAATTACTGGAATACGAGCTTTTTTAGCTTTTAAAACTAAATTCTTTTGAATCAATGGAACCTCTGCAGCTGGAACTTCAACTCCTAAATCTCCCCGAGCCACCATAAGGCCATCACAATATGCAATGATTTTGTCTATGTTTTCAATGGCTTCAGGCTTTTCTATTTTTGCGATGATTGGAATTTTATGTTCTGAGTGCTTTTTGATTAAATCTTGAAGTTCAATCAAATCTTCGCTATTACGAACAAACGAAAGAGCAATCCAGTCTACCTTTTGCTCAATTGCAAAAATAGCATCCTCAATATCTTTTTTTGTTAAAGCCGGAAGAGATACATTTGTATTTGGAAGATTAACTCCTTTTTTTGACTTGAAAGGACCTCCTTGAATTACTTTTGCGGTAACAAGTTCTTTTCTGTCAGATGAGACAACTTCAAAAATGAGTTTTCCATCATCTAATAAGATTCGTTCTCCAAGATTTACATCTAAAGGAAAACGTTTGTAAGTCATGTAGGCAGATTTTGCGTTCCCTTCAAATGGAGCAGAGGTATTAAAATCGACCAAGTCTCCAGGATTAACAAAAGCTCCTTCTTCAATAACACCTACCCTAAGTTTAGGCCCTTGAAGATCTCCAAGTATAGAAATATGAAGATTTAACTTCTCACTTAATTCTCTAATTATTTGTATTCTTTTTGCAACATCAGAATGATCAGCATGAGAAAAATTAATTCGAAACACATTGGTTCCTGCAAGTATCATTTGTTCTAAAACCTCTTCGCTTTCCGAAGCTGGTCCTAGTGTTGCAACTATTTTTGTTTTTTTATGTAATGGCATTAGTCAAAAATTATGTTTTTGTGTGATTTTATGTTCTCTTCCGAAATACTGTAAGCAAATTGTATTTCTGGCATATTTTTAATTTCGTTTAATAAACTTTCGCTTGCTTCGTCTTCAGGTTTTTTAATAAAATAATTAACCTGTCTAAATTCTGGCAAAACGTATTGTTCCATAGTAATAGACTCTTCAAAAAACAATTCAGAATCCTGATTTGAGTTTTTTTTGCTTTTGGCATACTTATTACTGAATAAGTGCCAATGACTTTCTTCATCCCAACTGTTTTCCCAAATCATTCCCTTAACATTTGTTTTTAAATGAGAAGAATATAAATCATGGTTTCTTTTGAAGAACGTTAAACAGTTTTGGTTAATGAAATACGCTAGCTGAAAATCTTCTACCGATGTGTGAATAGCAATTAATGAAAAAGATTCTTCTTCTATTGTTTTTTCTAGATGATGTTTCTTATAATCCATTAACACGCAAAGATAGTCATTTCAATCAAACCCAGTCCGGGTCTGTTTTAATAGGAATGTAATTTGCTCTGAAAACGTTATCGTTTTAGCTTATAGATTTAAAATTCTAACAGCATTTTTTGAAGCTTTTTCTTCTGCCTTTTTTTTAGAAAGATTTCTAGATTTAGTGATTAATTTGTTGTTTAATAATATTTTACAATAAAAATTTACTTCTGGATCTTTTCCGTTATCTGCTTCAGTCTCAAAAGTGAGGTTTTGTTTTTCTTTTTGACTCCATTCAATAAGTAAGCTCTTATATGAAACAACTTTATTCTCAATTGTTTCAAGTTCAATGTAAGGTTTGAAAAATATTTTTTCTAAAATAGATTTACATTTTTCATAACCTTTGTCAATAAAAATAGCTCCTATTAATGCTTCCAATATGTTCCCGTAGATGTCGTCACCAAAATTATCTTTCTTACCTGTAAACACGAGCAGGTCAAGAAGTTTCATTTCTTTACCAATATGGTTTAATTTTTCTCTGCTTACTATTTTAGATTTCATTAGGGTCAGCTTTCCTTCATTGGCGTCCGGAAGAACTTCAAATAAGTATCGAGCAACAATTGTACTAAGAATAGAATCTCCGAGATATTCAAGACGTTCAAAATTCATAGGTTCCCCTTCGGGATTCCTAAGATTCATTGAACGATGAGTGAATGCAGCCCTGTAAATACTTTTGTTAGACGGCATAAAGCCCAAAAGATTTTTAAGATTTTCAAAGAGTTTTTGGTCTACCGGTTTTTTAGACCATAGTTTTGGAATAAATTTCACGTTCCAAATTAAGAAATTTCTCTGAATATCACACAAGCATTGTGTCCTCCAAAACCAAAAGTGTTAGATAAAGCTACTTTTACCTCTCTTTTCTGAGCGGTTCCAAACGTAAAATTGATTTTTGGATCAATCGCTTCATCTTGGGTGTGAAGGTTAATTGTAGGGGGAACTATGTTTTTTTGAATACTCATAATCGATGCAATAGCTTCAATTGCTCCAGCAGCACCGAGTAAATGTCCCGTCATTGATTTTGTAGAGTTTACATTCATTGAATATAAGTGCTCTCCAAAAACTTCTTTGATAGCTTTAGATTCCGCAAGATCTCCAAGGCCTGTTGAAGTTCCGTGCATATTAATAACATCTACATCTTCTGGCTTAAGGTTGGCGTCTCGTAAACAATTAAGCATAACATTTCGAGCTCCAATTCCTTCTGGATGTGGTGCAGTCATGTGATGTGCGTCTGCTGAAAGTCCACCACCAACAATTTCGGCATATATTTTTGCGCCACGCGCTTTAGCGTGCTCGTATTCTTCTAATATTAAAGTTCCAGAACCTTCCCCTAATACAAAACCATCTCGATCCTTGTCAAAAGGACGCGATGCAGTTTGCGGATCATCGTTTCTAGTTGATAATGCATGCATGGCATTGAAGCCACCAATTCCAGCATAAGTAACCCCAGCTTCTGAACCTCCAGTGACCATTACGTCTGCATGATTTAGACGTATGTAGTTTAGTGAATCTATTAGTGCGTTTGAAGAAGAAGCGCATGCAGATACTGTTGCAAAATTTGGGCCTCTAAAACCATATTTGATTGAAATCATTCCCGGAGCAATGTCTGGAATCATTTTGGGGATAAAAAAAGGATTAAACCTTGGTTTTTTATCGTTGTCAGCGAAATTTAGAACTTCATTTTGGAAGGTTTCTAGCCCTCCTATTCCAGCACCCCAAATAACACCAATACGATCTTTGTCAACAGTGTCAAGAGGAAGGCAAGAGTCTTCAATAGCCTCTTGAGTTGAAACAAGTGCATATTGAGTAAAACGATCTTGTTTTCGCGCCTCTTTTCGATCCATAAAATCAAGAACATTAAAGTTCTTTAATTCACAGGCGAATTTCGTTTTGAATTCAGAAGCATCAAAATAAGTTATAGGGGCGGCACCGCTTTTACCAGAAACAAGTCCTTCCCAAAACTCAGGAAGGGTGTTTCCGATAGGTGTTAATGCCCCCAATCCGGTAATAACTACTCGTCTTGGAGTCATAAATTTTAAAGTTTTACGAGGCTTGCTCGATGTATTGAATAGCTTGACCAACAGTTGCGATGTTTTCTGCTTGGTCATCTGGGATTTGGATATCAAATTCCTTTTCAAATTCCATAATTAGCTCTACAGTATCTAATGAATCTGCACCTAAATCATTTGTAAAGCTTGCTTCAGTAACTACTTCGTTTTCGTCAACGCCTAGTTTATCTACAATAATAGCTTTAACTCTTGATGAAATGTCTGACATAATAAATTTGTTTTAAATTTTGTTTAGACGCAAAAATAAAAAACTTTAAAGGAATACGTCATTTTACTGAACTAAATTGGTTTTTTTTTAACTCTTTTTTTCAGGTAGCGGTCTGTTTTCTTTTCTGGTTAAGGGATTATGCGTTATTTTGTTTTTTTATTGACATGACAAAAAAAATAATAATCCTAGCTTCTGGAAACGGCTCCAACGCCGAAGAGATCATGCGCTACTTCAAAGTTTCTTCTGTAGCTGAGGTTTCATGTGTTATCTCAAATAAACGTGATGCGGGAGTTTTTGAACGTGCTAAATCTTTTGATGTTCCTTGTGTATGGCTGAATAAAAGCTATTTTGAATCTAATGAAATCGTAAATTACGTAAATGACTTAAAGCCAGATTTGATTGTTTTGGCAGGGTTTTTATTAAAAATACCAAAAAAACTTATTCAGTTGTTTCCAAATAAAATCATAAATATTCACCCGGCTTTACTCCCAAAATATGGAGGTATAGGAATGTACGGTAAACATGTACATCAGGCAGTAAAGGATTCTGGAGACTCGCATACAGGTATAACAATTCATTATGTTAATGAAAATTATGATGAAGGTGGAATTATTTTTCAAGCTCAGGTTGGAATAGACCCTACCGATGACCCAGACAGTATTGCCCAAAAGATTCATAAACTAGAACACAAGCACTTTCCAGAAGTTATAAATCAAATTTTAAACAAATAGCCTCGTGCAAAAAGCTCAAATTCATATTTATACGGATGGTTCGGCATTAGGTAATCCAGGGCCTGGAGGATATGGTATTATTATAGAATTAGTTGGCAAAAATTATTTTAAAGAGTACGCTCAGGGATATTCCTATACTACAAATAATAGAATGGAACTCTTAGCGGTAATTGTAGCTCTGGAAAAACTCAAAGAACAACCTCTAAATGTAGTGGTGTTTTTAGACTCCAAGTATGTTATTGATTCCGTTGAAAAAAAATGGGTGTACGGTTGGAAGGCTAAAAACTTTAAAGGCAAAAAAAATCCTGACCTATGGAAAAGGTTTTTAACTATTTACGAACAACACAATGTTAAGTTTCAATGGGTAAAAGGGCATAATGATCACCCACAAAACGAGCGATGTGATAGCTTGGCGGTTAATGCTGCAAAAAACGGAACTAAAGAGAAAGATGTATTTTTTGAAAATGAGAGTAAGAAACAGCACTAAAGTCTTTTTTGGACTACAGAAGCTCAAAAGAAGTTTTATCTTTGCCTTATGAAGAACAAATTACTTGTTGTAGGGACCATGGCCTATGATGCCATCGAAACACCTTTCGATAAAGTTGACAGAATACTTGGCGGCGCGGCAACTTATATTGCTCTTGCTAGTTCAAAGTTTGATCTTGATTGCGGGTTAGTTTCTGTTATTGGAGCTGATTTTGAGGAGAGTGATCTTAAAATTTTACAAGATTTAGATATAGATATATCTGGAGTTGAACTGGTTCCTGATGGGAAATCTTTTTTTTGGAGTGGACGTTATCATGACAACATGAATATGCGTACAACTTTAGATACACAATTAAATGTTCTTGAAAATTTCAAACCTATAGTCCCTTCATCTTATAAAAGTGCAGAAGTAATGATGATTGGGAATCTTCATCCAGGAGTTCAGCTATCCGCTTTAAATCAGATGGTGGGTAAACCCAAATTTGTAGTGCTAGATACTATGAATTTTTGGATGGATCATTTTAGATCAACGCTAGACGAAGTGATTGCAAAAGTAGATCTAATTACCATAAATGATGAAGAGGCAAGGCAATTGTCTGAAGAACATTCTTTAGTTAAGGCTGCCGAGAAAATTCACGCAATGGGTCCAAAGTATGTTATCATTAAAAAAGGAGAACATGGGGCTATGCTTTTTGGAGATGGGAAAATATTTATCGCACCAGCATTTCCACTAGATCAAGTTATCGATCCAACAGGAGCAGGAGACAGTTTTGCTGGAGGTATTTCAGGAATCCTTGCGAACACCGACGCTATTAATTTCGAGACCTTAAAATCAGGAATCATTTATGGTTCTGTTTTAGCTTCTTTTACTGTAGAACAATTTGGTGTTAAAGCTCTTTTGGCTGTAACTTCGGAAGCAATTAATGATCGAATCGAAAAATTCAAAAGTCTTACAAGTTTTGAGTGGAATGATAAACAAAAAAACATATGAGTGATGCCATCAAACACGAGTGCGGAATAGCCTTATTACGACTCAAAAAACCACTATCATTTTATCAAGATAAGTACGGTACTGCCTTATTTGGAATTAATAAGATGTATTTGATGATGGAGAAACAGCATAATCGAGGTCAAGACGGTGCAGGTTTTGCCAGTATAAAGTTTGATATGGAGCCTGGTGAACGATACATCAGTAGGGTGCGTTCTTGTGAAAAACAACCCATTCAAGATATTTTCAATCAGATAAGTTCTAGAATTCAAGAAGCGATTGAAGAAGACCCTTCGATACAACAAAACACCTCCCTCTTAAAACAAAAAGCTCCTTATCTAGGGGAACTTATGTTAGGACATGTTCGTTACGGAACATTTGGAAATAATGGGATCGAAAGTGTACATCCATTTTTGAGACAAAATAATTGGATGCATAGAAATCTGATTGTTGCAGGAAATTTCAACATGACCAATGTAAATGAACTTTTTGATAACCTTATTTCTCTTGGTCAACATCCTAAAGAACGAGCTGACACGATCACTGTGATGGAGAAAATAGGCCACTTCTTAGATGATGCAGTTGCTAAAATATACAAGAAACTAAGAAAGGAAGGATATAATAAATTTCAAGCTTCTCCTTTAATTGCAGAGCGTTTAAATATTTCTAAAATACTAAGAAAAGCAGCTAAGAATTGGGATGGTGGTTATGCAATGGCTGGAATGCTTGGGCATGGAGATGCTTTTGTTTTAAGAGACCCAGCGGGTATTCGGCCGGCCTTCTTTTACGAAGACGATGAAATTGTTGTTGTTGCTTCAGAACGGCCAGTTATTCAAACGGTTTTTAATGTGCCTCTTGAAGAAATTAAAGAATTAACTCCAGGGAGCGCTATCATCGTTAAGAAGTCAGGTGAAACATCAATTGAGCAGGTTTTAGAACCTCTTGAAAAAAGATCCTGTTCCTTTGAACGGATTTATTTTTCTAGAGGAAGCGATGCTTCTATATATAAGGAGCGTAAAGAGTTAGGTAAACTACTTTTCCCTAAAATATTAGAGAACATTAATAATGATATTGAAAACACAGTATTTTCATACATACCCAATACGGCAGAAACCTCTTTTTATGGTTTGATAGGGGAAGCTCAGAATCATTTAAAAAACCAAATTTTAAAAGAAATTAATAAAACTACAATTGATCGGGAACGGATCTTAGAATTATTAAAGTTAAATCCTAGAATAGAAAAAATAGCAATTAAAGATGCTAAGCTTAGAACTTTTATAACATCAGATTCAAGTAGAGATGATTTAGTTGCTCATATTTATGACATAACATATGGAGTAGTTAAACCTACCGACAACTTGGTTATTATAGATGACAGTATTGTTCGGGGGACAACTTTGAAGCAAAGTATACTTACGATGCTTGACCGTTTAGGGCCAAAAAAAATTATTATAGTTTCTAGCGCACCTCAAATAAGATATCCAGATTGTTATGGAATCGATATGGCAAAACTAGAGGATTTTATTGCTTTTCAAGCCGCAATTGCTCTTCACAAAGATCGCGGAACATTACAAGCTTCTTTAGATGCTATATATGAGAAGTGTAAAGCATCGAAAGAAGTTTATGGAGAAGAGGTTTCAAATCACGTTCGTGCACTGTATCAGCCCTTTAACGTTGAAGAGATTTCAGATAAAATCGCATTCCTTTTAGCCGATCCTAATTTAAAAGCTGAGATTAAAATTATTTATCAAGGGATTGACAATTTACATGCTGCTTGTCCCGAAAGTAGTGGAGATTGGTATTTTACCGGAAATTATCCAACTCCAGGAGGTAATCGAGTAGTTAATCGTGCATTCATGAATTTTTATGAAGGAAAGTCAGAACGAGCGTATTAATCGTTTGACCGATAAAAACGCATTTAGTCTATTTTATTGTAACGGTCAGAAAGAAAATTGCATTTTTACATCACCAGAACATAAGTAGGTTAAGTTCATGGTAAGATTTGGGGCAAAAAAGGAGGAATTTATTCCTCCTTTTTTATTTTACATAACCCTGAACCCTTATTATCATTAACTTTGTTAAAAAAAAAAAGAGAGCCAAAAGCTCTCTTGTTTATTAAAAGATGGTTCTTAATTTATGCGTTTTCTGCATAAAACTCACTCACCTTATTCCAATCAACTACATTGAAAAAAGCTTGAATGTAATCAGGTCTTCTATTTTGATAATTTAAGTAATAAGCATGCTCCCAAACATCTATCCCAAGAACAGGAAATCCACCACATCCAATACCGGGCATAAGGGGATTATCTTGATTTGGAGTGGAGCAAACATCAACTGCACCTCCTTTATGAACACATAGCCATGCCCATCCAGATCCAAATCGAGTAGCTGCAGCTTTAGCAAAAGCATCTTTAAAGCCCTCAAAAGAGCCAAAAGCAGCATTAATAGCTTCAGCAAGAGTTCCAGATGGAGTTCCTCCTCCGTTCGGACTCATTACGTTCCAAAACAAACGGTGGTTGTAAAACCCACCTCCATTATTTCGAACTGCTCCATTATCAAGGTCCAGTGAAGTAAGAATTGATTCTATAGAATGTTCCTCTAGATCTGAGCCAGAAATAGCATTGTTCAGGTTCGTAGTATATCCATTATGATGTTTTCCATGATGAATTTCCATGGTTCTTGCATCTATATGTGGTTCTAGTGCGTCGTATGCATAGGGAAGTTTAGGTAGTTCGAAAGCCATTTTTTTTTTTTTAAAGATTAGTATACAAACTTAAAGAATCTTTACATTTATAGCATAATCTTATGAAGCATAATATCACTCCAATAAATATCATCAGCGCCTCTGCGGGGTCAGGTAAGACCTATACCTTGGTTTTCCATTTTTTAAAAACGCTGCTTTCAGAGCCTAATGCCGATGCATATCGAAAAATGATTGCTCTTACTTTTACTAATAAGGCGGTTTTTGAAATGAAATCTAGAATTTTAAAAACTTTAAATCAGTTTTCGGGCATAAAGAACGAGGATCAGATACCTGACATGGCTCATGAGATTTGTGAGGAATTACTATTTTCTTTAAATGAATTGCAATATCGATCGCAGCAAGCTTTGAGGGTAATTTTACATGATTATGCTGCTTTTGAAATAGTTACTCTAGATCGTTTTACCCATAGGGTGATCAGGAGTTTTGCTCGTGACTTGGGACTTTCACATTCATTTGAAGTAGAGATTCAACAAAAACAAATGTTAACTGAAGTTGTTGATCGGGTGGTTAAAAAAGCAGGTTTAGATAAAGAGATAACCAGGTTATTAGAGTTATTTACATTACAGAAATTTAATGATCAGCTGAGTTGGGACATAAGTAAAAATCTCTTGAGTATTGCAGAGCTACTTTTAAATGAAAATGATCGTATTCCAATGCAAGACTTTCTTTTGCAATCGAGATCTTCTTTTAACCACCAGCATAAATTTTTAGATTCATTACTTAAATCAACTAAAGAAAGTATAAATTTAATTGCTGTTGAGGTTTTGAGTTTAATTGAAAGCAATGGACTTACAAAAGATGACTTTGCTCGAGGCACATTATTTAATCATTTTGAAAAACTTAAAAGGTTAGACTTTAAAGATCTATATAAAAATCAGCTCGAAAAAAACCTAGACCTTAAGCAAAAAATATACACCACTAAATTAGATTCATCAAAGGCAATTAGTATAGAAAAAATTCTTCCCACTCTTAGTTCAGCATTTCATAAAGCAAAAGAGTTATATCATCAATTTTCATTAGCAAATGATATTTTTAAGCAGTGGATTCCTATGAGTTTAATAAAAATATTAGCCACAGAGCTTGAGTTATATCAGAAAGAAAGCAATAAGGTATTGCTTGCAACTTTTAATGAGCGCATTTCTAAAGAAATACACCACCAGTCTCCACCTTATATTTATGAACGTTTGGGAGAGCATTATCGCTATTACTTTTTAGATGAATTTCAGGACACCTCTAGGTTGCAGTGGTCAAATTTGATTCCCTTAATTAAGGAGCCACTTGAAGGATTAGATGAGCAGGGCAATGTTGGGTCACTATTAGTAGTAGGAGACCCTAAACAATCAATATATCGATGGAGAGGTGGACATGTTGAGCAATTTCTTGCTCTTTTAAAAGGAGAAATTCCGTTCCAAGTTCCAGCTGACACCAAACCGCTTAAAAAGAATCATCGCAGTTTTCATACTATAGTTAAATTCAACAATGTTTTTTTTGAAAGTATACTTCCACATATTCATGGAACAATAAATAAAGATTTATTTAAGAAAGGTTATCACCAAAACATCAAAAACCCTTCAATTGGGTATGTAGAAATGGATCAATTTCATAAAAAGGATAACCTAGAAGCATTAAACACCCATGTTCAAAAAACATATGATGCAATTAGTTCTGCATTAGAACAAGGTTTTGAGCGTAACGAAATTGCTGTTTTAGTAAGAACAAAAGCACAAGCTTCATCAATATGTGAATTTTTAGTGCTTCAAAAAATTCCTTTTTTGTCTTCCGAATCTCTTAATTTATCCCATTCAAAAGAGGTCCAATTTCTTGTTGCCTTGCTTCAACTTGCTCTGGATGAAAATAATTTGAAAGAAAAACTCTTGGTTGTAGAATTCTTCAAAGCATCTTTTAATAAAGAAGAAGCCTACCATACGTTTGTTTCAAAACATTTGAAACTTCCACTTCAAAAAATATTTGACAAACATGGAATAAATTTTAATTTTTTAAAATTCAAAACACTTCCTCTTTACGAAGCTGTTGAAGCTGCATTTTACGCTTTCGAATTAAGTGCTGTAATGGATGCACATCTCCAAACTTTTTTAGATCACATGTTTGAGTTTAGTCAACAAAAACACAACGATCTCATGAGTTTTTTGATGCATTGGAATCAGCAAGGTGATTCTCTGTATGTTGCAACTCCTAAAGGATTAGATGCAATTCAAATACTCACCATTCACAAAGCCAAAGGCTTGGAATTCCCTGTGGTTATTCTTCCTTTTTTAGATGATCGAATTCAAGGAAGCCATAGAACTCAAGTTTGGCTAAACACAACAGAATGGTTCGGGGAGAATTTGAGTAAAGGGTGGATTCCTTATTCTAAAAAAATAGTGGATTATGGCGAAGCTGGAGAAGCTTTATTTAATCAAATTCAAGAGGCAAATGAACTGGATGCTTTAAATGTTTTGTATGTTGCTATGACGCGTCCTGTTGAGCAATTAATTTTGATTTCAAACCTCAAGGCTACTGCTGCTAAAAGCGCACAAACTCAAGATTCATATCCTGGTCTAATTCAAAATTTTTTAAGAATTAATAACGTAGATGAGTCTACAACTTATGTACAAGGTCATAAACGACCTTTGATCAAAAGAGAGGATGAGTCAGAAGAACTTAAAGTTTTTCCAATTGAAATAAATTCAAAACAGTGGCAAAATAGTTTGATGATTCAGGCATATGATCAGCCTCAGTCTAAAATTAATTCTCCAAAAATTTGGGGTATTCTAATTCATGATATTTTAGCTAAAATAGAGACATCAGAGGATTTAGATTGGGTTCTTGAAGAAGCATTTTCACTGGGCAGAATAAATGAAAATTCAGTTGACTTAATAAAAAAACTTCTTTTAAAAGTTATTAATCATCCCAGTTTAAATTCTTTTTTTAAAAACGAATACAAGGTTTGGAATGAGCGTGATATTTTAATTCCAAATGAAGAAAACATACGTCCCGATCGCTTAATGGAAAACCGAAATGAAATGATTTTGATAGATTATAAAACAGGAAATCCCAAACAAGCAGATCAAGATCAGATTGAGCATTACAAAAAGATAATCGGTCAAGTTTTTAGTGGTAAAAAAATTAAAAGCTACCTGGTTTATGTTCAAGAAAAAAAGGAGGTAGAGGTTGTTTTAATTTAATATGTTTTAAAAAAAATGCATCATCACAAAAAAAATGTCTAAAATCGACAAAAAACAAGCTTTAAATTTTTGAATACTCGATGAATACTGTTATTTTTGCATTTAGAATAGGATATAAACTAAATAAATTATAAATGAAATCTATCAAACAAATTTTAATCATTTGTGCTTTAACATTCGCTTTTTCAAATGCTAACGCTCAAGACGCTAATAATCCATGGGTTGTAACACTTGGAGTAAATGCTGTAGATGCTTACCCAACTAATGCTAGCTCAATAGACACGTATGGCGGTCAAGGGAAATGGTTCAGTGAATTTTTTAATACAGAAGATCACTGGAATATGATTCCAGCAATTACAACAATAAGCTTGAGTGGATACTTATCTGATAACTTTTCAATTGGTTCTCGCTTTTCTTTAAACAGCATCACCAAGGTTGGTGACATAGAGACCAGTGAATTTATTTATAAATCACTTGATGCTACTGTTCGATATTCATTAACAGATGCTAGTTCAACATGGGAGCCTTTCACAGAGCTTGGTGGAGGTTACACTTGGCTTGGAGATGAAGGAAGCCCTTCATTTAATTTTGGAGCTGGTTTAAATTATTGGTTTAACGACAACTTAGGTCTTACATATCAAACAGTTTACAAACATACTTTTGCTCCAGAAGGAATTAAACATTTCCAACATATTTTTGGTGTATCGATTAAATTTGGTGGAGTTGACACGGACGGAGATGGTGTATACGATCAGTTTGATGAATGTCCAGAAGTTGCAGGTTTACCGGAATTTGGTGGATGTCCTGATACTGATGGAGATGGTATCGCCGATAGAGATGATGCCTGCCCAGAAGCAGCAGGGTCTATTGAAATGAATGGTTGTCCTGATTCTGATGGAGACGGGCTTTCTGATTTAGAAGACGCTTGCCCTCAACTTGCAGGTTCAGCAGCAATGAACGGATGTCCTGATTCTGATGGAGATGGCATCAATGATAAAGACGATTCTTGTCCTACAGAAGCCGGTCCAACTGCAAATAACGGTTGTCCTTGGCCTGATGCTGATTTAGATGGTATTCCAAATAAAGATGACGCTTGTCCTCAACTTGCAGGTCCAGCATCTAACAATGGATGTCCTGTTATTCCGGACTCAATAATTGCAGAATTAAATAAAGAAAGTTCAATGATCCGTTTTAAAGCTGAAAGCTTTAATCTTTTAGATGGGGAATCACAGATTGTATTATCTAGAATCAAAACAATTTTAGACAGTTACCCTAAAAGTCAAGTTGTTGTTGAAGGTCATGCTTCAAGCGACGGAAGTAAAGGATATAATCAAAAACTATCTGAGGAGCGTGCAGCTTCTGTTAAAGATGCATTAACTGCTCTAGGTGCAGATGGTAGCAGAATATCAACTGTAGGTCTTGGTGAAGCCAACCCAATAAAAGATAATAAGCGTGCTGCCGGAAGAAAAAGCAATAGAAGAGTTCAGTTTGCAGTAGGTAAAAACTAGAACCTTTAAATAAATTAAAAAAGCCTTGCAGATGCAAGGCTTTTTTTTTGGCAATTTTTAATTAATTAGTAACAATTCAAATTAAGTTTTTTATTTTTAAAGGTGAAAACATTTTTAGAGGAAAGCGTTTCGGAAATTATAGCCAATCATTCAGATTTGGAAGATTTAGTAATTGTTTTGCCAAGCAGAAGGGCGGGTGTTTTTTTTAAAGAAGCTCTCGTTAATCAATTGAGCAATCCGATTTTGTCTCCTAAGATTTTCAGTATTGAAGAGTTTATCCAGGAAATCTCATCCCTAAAACTCGTTGCCTCCACAACTGCACTAGTCGAGTTTTATGAAATTTATTTTTCAAACACTCCCAAAGAATTTATAGATTCATTTGAAGAATTTATTCAATGGGCACCACCACTTTTAAAAGATTTTTCAGATCTAGATGCTTACCTAGTTGACGTTACAAGTGCTTTTGAAAACTTAAGTTCTTATTATGCTTTAGAAACACTTTTAGAAGATGATTCGACTTATAAAAAGAAGCAACACTTTTGGAATTCACTTAAGAAATATTTTGAATGTCATAAGCACTCACTTTATTCTAAAGGATTGGGAACATTGGGAATGCTTTATCGAGAGGCAGTCGATTCGGTTGAAATATATTTACAAAACACAAATAAACCTCATTATTTTATAGGGTTCAATGCGCTAAACACAGCCGAATCGAACTTGTTTCAGGCTTTCTTAGAGGCCGAGAGGGCAATTGTGCTCTGGGATATTGATCAATATTTTTACTGTGACTTACAGCATGCTGCAGGTAGATTTATTCAAAGACATCACAAAGAATGGACCTATTACCGTCAAAAGGGTAAAATGAAATTTCCATCTAATTTTGAGAAGCCTAAAGACATTAAAATAGTTGGAATTCCCAAAAATATTGGGCAAGCTAAATACGCTGCTTCAATTATAAAAAACAACTCTAAGGATTTAAAAACGCTCTCTAAAACTGCTTTGGTTTTGGGGAATGAATCCATTTTAATACCTGTTTTGTCAGGACTTCCAGAGCAAATTGATCAGTGGAATGTTACTATGGGATACCCTCTTTTAAATACAGGAGTGGCATCTTTTTTTAATCACTTTTTTGAGATGCATTTGAAATCATTTGCATTTGGTTATTCGTATTCTGATTTTTTAAGAGTTATAAGCTTTGATTGGATTCATGAGGCGTTGAATTTAAACTCAAAAGAAGGTTCCGAATTTTTAAAAAAATTATCAGAATCAAATAAAACGTTTCTTGGCCCAAAAGAGCTTCAATTCATATTAGAGCACCCTGTCGGGATTTTGATTTTTTCTCCCTTTGATTCTGTAAAAAACTTTGTAAAGCGCATACTTGATTTTACTGTTGCAATACAAGAACAATTAAAGAAAAAAGATGCTCCAGAGTATATACTTTACCCTACATTTTTAACACTAATTCAAGAATTGATTCAACAGTTACTTAATATGGGAAAAGCTCTTGAATCCATAGATACAATGCGTGGAATTCATTATTTATGGAATGAATTAATCCAAACTTTGACTGTAGACTATAAAGGTAACCCTATGGGGGGAGTACAGATTATGGGGATGTTAGAAACTCGTGTGCTTGATTTTGACACGATAATACTTACAAATTTGAACGAAGGCATTCTCCCTAAAGGAAGGTCTTCTCAAAGTGTTTTTCCATTTGCAATAAAAAAAACGATTGGGCTTCCTACGTTCCTAGATAATGACGCTATCTACACCTATCATTTTTATAGATTAATTCAACGTGCGACCAACATTACGTTGCTCTATAATACGGAAAGCGACGGATTGAATTCGGGTGAACCTAGTCGATTTATTCATCAATTACGTTTTCTGGGATTAGATCAACATAAAGTCACGGAACACTTTGAGTCCGCTTCTACTAAGAAAACCATCCTAAATAAATTAGTAGTTCAGAAAACACCAGAAGTTTTAGATATTTTACACAGTAAAGCTAAGGAAGGTTTTTCGGCTTCTTATTTAGGTGCTTATTTAATAGATCCATTAAAATTTTATATCGAAAAAATTCTTGGAGTTTCAAGCTCGCAAGCCATCAATAATGTACTTTCTCCGATGGTGGGAGGTGTTATAGCACATAAAGTTCTTAAGTGCCTTTATGAACCCTATTTAAATAAACCTTTAAAAGTATCTGATTATAGCGACTTAAAAAAGAAAACTCCTGCGGTTCTATTAGAACATTACCGATCTGTTTTTGGTGGAGATGAAGTTGTTTCTGGTAAAAGTAGGCTTATGTTATTTGCGCTAGAGCAATCCATTCTTAATATACTTAAAGTAGAAAAAGAAAAATTATTAGATGGCAATAGCCTTACTATAGTAGCTCTAGAGAAAAAGTTTAATTACACCCTTGAAGTTCCAGGAGTGGGTGAAGTTGTTCTGACAGGGTCTATTGACCGTGTAGATCGATATAATGGAGTTTTAAGAATAGTTGATTATAAGTCAGGTAAAATAGACCCTGCTAAGCTTAAAATTGCGGATTGGAATTCTTTAAAAGGAGATGAAACGCGTCGAGCACTTTTCCAAATTTTACTTTATTCTTATGCAGAAAAAGACTTATTGAAAACAGAACAAGAGTTGATTGCGGGAATCATTAGTTTCAAAAATACGCAAAGTTATGTGCTCCCTTTTGGTATGAAATTCGAAGACAATAAATATTATATTCATGGAGTTAATCAAGAAATAATCACCTCTTATGAGTCATTTTTGATTGAACTTATTCAAGAAATTTTTGCTATTTCGAAGCCTTTTACCACTTTAGAAGAATAGTTCCCCAATTTATTATTAGCTTTACCATACTATTTTTTATATATGGAAGAGGATGATTCAATAGAAAGAGAAAAACTAAGTTGGTGGCTACGGCTAATAACTTTGGGTGACCGTTTCTCATATCAAGATTTTTTCGATCGATTTAAAAAAGGTTTCGTAGAATTCTTAATTGTATTTTTTGGGGTATTGGTTTCTTTTTCTGTCGAACAACAAGGTGAGGAATTTGGTGACCGTGAATCTAATTTGGATAACCTCAAGGGGCTTCGAGATGAATTAGTCGATATGCACCAATATACACTAGAATATATAGACCAGAATGAATGGGTTACAGAAATGTATCAGGAGCAATACGACCGATGGGATCAAGACAATGATAGTGTTTTTATAAATTGGAAGCCAGATGAAGAGTTTCATTATTCTCCAATGACTTTTTATACCAATCGCGATGCGTTTAACCCTCCTAGAGTAGTATATGACGCCATAAAGTTAGATGGAACCTTTAGATTCTTAGGTTCTGATATTGGAAGGTTGGTTAATAATAATTATGATGGAACTGATTTAAAATACCTAATTACAAATACGGATAAGGAGGAAAAAGGCTTTATAGATGATTTTTCATATCGTTTGGGACATCAATGGGTTTTTGACTTAAAAGAAATTGATGTTGAGTCAACTGATTTCTGGGTTAAGAATAGAGAGTATATTCAAAGTGATTATTTTATTAAATATAACTTATTTAAAAGAATAGAATTGTGGTTGCAAATAAGAGATCAGTTAGGAGATTACGACACTAATATTCAAGAAAACATTAAAGTGTTGAATAAAGTAATTGAAGAAATAGAATCAGAAATTACAATTGTCTGGTGGTGGTTTAGTCGACCAAGCTGGCTACGAGCTTCCCCGAAATCAGAGCCGGTGGAACTCCCGGTCCAGGAACCGTTAACTGACCAGTAAAGAACAAGTTTTTCACCTTTTTACTTTTTAATTTTGGACGTAAAAAAGCCGTTTGCATAAGCGTGTTGGCCATTCCGTAAGCATTTCCTTTGTAAGAATTATATTCGCTCACAAAATCATTTACACAAAAAGATTCTTTAAATAAAATAGCATCTCTTATGGATTGTTTTGTTAGGTGCTCTAAACGATCAATTACAATATTGAAATATTTTGTTCTCATTTCTTCAGTATCCACAATTCCAGGACCGATAGGTATCAATAAGAAACATGCTTCTTTGCCTTCAGGCGCCATAGAGCTATCCGTTAATGAAGGGAAATTCCCGTAAAATAAAGGGTCTTTAGGCCATTCTGGTGTATCGTATATGCTTTTGGCGTGTTCTTCAAAGTCTACATCAAAAAATAACGTATGATGAGATACGTTTTTTACCTTCTTGTCTAATCCGATGAAGAATAAGAGTGAAGAGGGAGCAAATACTTTTTTGTCCCAATAAGCATCAGAATAACCTCTTTCATTCTCATCTAGAAGAGATTCAGAATGGTTATAGTCAGCTCCACTTACCACAACATCAGCTTCTATTCGAATCCCATTTGCGATAACTCCAACAGCTTCTCCTTTTTCTACACAGATTTTTTCAACGGTTTGACTTGTATTGAATTGAACACCAAGTTCTTTTGCCAATTTGACCATCCCTTCGACAACACTATACATCCCTTTATCTGGATGCCAGGTGCCCAATCCAAAATCTGCAAAGTTCATAAAATTATAGAAGGCGGGAGTATTACTTGGTTTAGCTCCTAAGAAAAGTACTGGAAATTGAAGTATTTGTGCCAACCTTGGATTTTTGAATTCCCGGGTAACTTCTTTTTTAATTGTACTTAAAAAGTAACCAACCTTTTTAACGGTATCTGGAGTTACTAGTTCTAGAGGTGAAATTCCAGGTCTGTAAACAAGGTCTTTAATGGCAATATTGTAGTTGTCTTCCGCTTTTTTTATGAATTTTTTGAGTTTAATTGCGCTTCCAGCTTCTTCAGTTTCAAAAGCTGCATATATTTTATCTAAAGTATCTCCAATTTTTATAGAATCCATTTGATCAAAATACACTTCATAGCCAGGATCCAGTTTTTCTAAAGAATAATAGTCACTCACTTTTCGGTCAAAGTCACCAAAGAATTTCTCAAAGACATCGGGCATCCAGTACCAAGAGGGTCCAATGTCAAAGGTAAAACCATCTTTTTTAAATTGACGAGCACGACCTCCAGGAGTATTATTTTTCTCTAATATTGTAACCTCATTACCTGCTTTTGCAAGGTAACATGCAGCAGATATTGAAGAAAAACCAGACCCAATAATGATGATATTTTTTTTCATAAAAAATAGTGGTGTACTAATTATACCTTTAAATGAGATTAAACCATGTTTTTTTAGATAAAACAGCTCAAATAAACTTAAAGGCTTACTGTTTTTTCGTTAGGTCTCTTATAATTCCAATCACTACAATTATAGTGGTAATAATAACAACGTTAGCAACAAAAGTAGTAGTCATAGGTAAAGGTTTTTATACTTCAAAATTACTAAAATCTTTTGACAACAGATTCATGTTTTATTATAAGAAATCCTTCAACTCAAATGAATTTCTTTTTTTATGATAATCACTCGTACTCTTCTTATCTTTATTGTGATTAAACCAATAATGAAAAATTTTTCAACCCTTACTTTATTTACTTTTGAAACCAATAAGTTTTGGGCTTTTAAACAAATGGGATTGGCACCATTGAAGTTTCATGAGATAGAGGGTTTACATTTCTCTAAATTAATGGGGACAGGTTCGGGAGCCGGATTCAGTTTGTTTCCTGATTTTTCAACCTATGCCTTTTTAGGAGTATGGGAAAGTGAAGAGAAAGCCAAACAGTTTTTTGAAACAAGCGCTTTCTTTCTTGAATATAAAAAACGTTCTGATAAAATACGAACCTTGAGTTTACGTCCAATTCATAGCCATGGTAAATGGAGTGGAGCAAGCCCTTTTGGATCAAATCTAACCATGCAAGAAACTCCTAAAGGAGAAGTTGCCATTATAACTCGAGCTACTTTACGATGGAACCGATTATTATCTTTTTGGGCAGCAGTTCCTAAGGCCAGTAAGGCTATTGAAGAGGCAAAGGGAGTGCGTTTTTATAAGGGCATAGGGGAGTGGCCTTTTATTCAGCAAGCAACAATAAGTATTTGGGAGAGTATAGATGCTGTTAATACCTTTGCTTACAAAGGGAAGGCACATGCAGAGATTGTAAAAGATACCCGTAAAATGAAATGGTATAAAGAAGATTTGTTTTCCCGTTTTGAACTTTTAGACGATGTTTCTCATGAGTGAAAAAGTAATTGTAGTTGGTTCTGGTATTGCAGGAATTGCAACCAGTATTCGCTTAGCTCAAAAGGGATATGATGTTCATGTTTTTGAATCAAACGCCTATCCTGGAGGAAAACTCAGTGCATTTAAACTAGGAGCTTATCGTTTTGATGCTGGACCTTCGTTGTTTACTATGCCTCACTTTGTTGAAGAACTTTTTGAGCTTTGCAATGAAGATCCTGGGATGCATTTTAAATACAAAAAAAAAGAAGTTGGATGTAATTATTTTTGGGAAGATGGTACAAGACTCAAAGCCTATGATAATCCAAAAAAATTCTTGTCTGAAGTTGAAAATGTTATAGGAGTTGCTCCCGAGGTATTAAAGAAATATTGGGCAAAAGCAAAAAAAAAGTATGACCTAACAGAGTCTATTTTTTTAAAAAGCTCTTTGCATCAGATTAAGTCTTATTTAAATTCAGATACCCTAAAAGCAATTCTCAATATTCGAGTTTTAGAAATAGGTAAAAGTCTCCATCAAGTAAATCAAGAACAACTTAAGGAACCACATTTAGTTCAGTTTTATGATAGATTTGCTACTTATAACGGATCAAACCCGTATCAAACACCCGGCATCATGACCTTAGTTCAGCACCTAGAAGGTCATTATGGGACTTTTGTTCCTGATTTAGGAATGGATTCCATTACTACCTCTTTATATGAATTAGCTAAGCGTCAAGGAGTTCAGTTTTCCTTTAACGAGAAAATAGAAGAAATAGTAGTAGAAGAAAATAAAACAATTGGTGTTAGAACAGCTAAGGATTTTTATAATTCAAATATTGTTTGTTCAAACATGGATGTTTACCCAACCTATAAATATTTATTACCAAATACACCTGCACCAAACAAGATTTTGAACCAAGAACGATCAAGTTCAGCAATTATTTTTTATTTAGGAATTTCTAAAACTTTTGAAGAACTTGACTTACATAACATCTTTTTTACAGCTGATTATAAAGTGGAATTTAAATCGATTTTTGAAGACCAAGCTGTTGACGAAGATCCAACCGTATACATAAATATAAGTTCAAAAGATGTTATGCAAGATGCTCCTTCTGGATGTGAAAACTGGTTTGTAATGATTAATACTCCATCAGATAAAGGTCAAGATTGGGAACAAATTAGGGATGCTGTTAGAGTCAGTTTTGTAAAAAAGATTAATCGAATACTTGGAGTAGATATAGAAGATTATATTGTTGAGGAAGACTGCCTCACTCCTCCCTTAATTCAGCAAAAAACACAGTCACATCAAGGAGCGTTATATGGCTCTTCGAGTAATAATAAAATGGCTGCTTTTTTACGCCATCCAAATTTCTCGCAACAAATTAAAAATCTTTATTTTTGTGGAGGAAGCGTTCATCCTGGAGGAGGGATTCCACTTTGTTTATTGTCTGCAAAAATTGTTTCAGATCAAATGCCTACCCTTAAACTATGAAATTAAAACAACTTCTTAATCTTGAGCTGATAGCCATTGGTGTTATTTGGTTGTTTCATGTTAGTGGAATAATAGGAATAATCTACGGAAATTCGCGCTGGTTTGTTGCTGCTACTCCGGTAAACCTTTTTCTCTGCATATTTTTACTTATTTTGGTTAGTTGGAAAACTCCTGGATTTATAAAAATAGCACTTTTGTCTTTTGTGCTGGGAATGGTCGCAGAGTTATTAGGAGTTAATTACGGATATATATTTGGATCTTATCAGTACGGTGAGGGCTTAGGATGGAAGGTTTATGGTGTACCCCTGTTAATTGGAGCAAATTGGACAATTGTAACGGTTTGTTCGGCTGCAATTGCTTCACAAATCTACAAGCAAATGATTCCTAGAATTATAATAGGATTGGGTCTAATGTTGCTTTTAGATTTTGTTATTGAGCCCATAGCACCGATTCTTGACTTTTGGGAATTTGAAGGAGGAGAAGCTCCTACACAAAATTATATTGGATGGGCTTTAGTCGCATTTCCCCTTCAGTTTTTTTATCATTACTGGAAAGTAGAAATCATGCATTGGTTTGCTCATCATTTGTTTCTTCTCCAATTAGTTTTCTTTATGATCTTACTGTTGCAAATTAATACCCTTCAAAATTTATTATGAATTTATTTTATTTAAGAGTTATTGGGGTCGGTTTATTGTTTTCATTGTATGCATGCGAAACCAAACTCGCTAAAGCTTCGGAAAATCAGTTAATTGTTTCGGATACTATTGTCAAATTATCCTCAAAGCCATCAAAGGCTCATCTATTTTTCATTCCTGAGAATAAAGTAATACTTGATTCAACGTTATTTAAAGACTCCTCGTTTTCAGCTTTTAAATCTTCTCTAGAGGGTCTGAATGAACTGGATCTATTAGCAATAGATGAATATTTATTAAGCACTTTAATAGCCAGCGATAAAGTCATCAAGTCTACCTTACCCGAAAAATATGAAGTCCCTGCAGTCAAGAGTAGGTTAAGAGTAGTTAAAACGAACCTTTTGCGTTGTAGGTTTTATAGTCAAGAAGAAGACATTGAAGCCCTCTCTTTAGCATTGAAAAATGCATTTGATTCCTATGACATTTTAATTAAAAGAATAGATGACTTAGCGCTTGTTAATGATGACTTTTCGGAAAATGATTTTAATAAAAATGTATTTGAAGTACACCAAAATTCGCCAAAACCTCGAATAAAATTAAAAAAGAATTAGCTTACTTTTTTTTCTTCACTTATACTAAATGTTTCTTTCTCAAAATTTCTGTTAGTGCTTAATGAGTTTTTCAATTTGTCAATAAAACGCATTAATTGATTTTGAGCATCTAGATTTTCTTCAACATCAAGAAGTTGAACTAGCTGCTCAATTAAAGATTCATCCGATTCAATAGCTTTGCTAAAAGCATTTTTCTTTTCTGTCAGCAAAGTTGCAATCATGATATCTTCTCTATCATGGTTTTCAAGAAATGAAGTCCCAAAACTTAACTGAGTTCCGTTTAGCATTGTTATCAAATCGTTATAAATTCTATTACGAACAGTTGCCTGTAAATTAAAAAACCTTTTATATTCTGGAAGATGTTGTTTGTCGGCAGACTTCAAATAAGACAGCTTAGCCTTCCGACATTTATTTAATGCCAGTTGGTACGCTTCTAAAAGATCTTTGTTGCGAGACATTTTAAGGTTTCGTTAAATTTACCATAAACATCCGCAGTATTACGGAGTCACTTTAAGATAATATTAACAAGTTCTTAACTTTAAAATCATACTGCAAATGATGCACTATTTTTTCAGAAGAAATTTGTCGATCACTTTCATCAAAAGCCTTGAATAGTGGTACTTTGCAATTCATAATGCGTGCCATTTTAGTATAGTATTTTTCCCTAGAAGGGTGGTAAGGAGTTACGCAGTTATAAACATTTTTTGTTATTGGATGATTCAATAGTTTGCTTATTATGAGGATACAATCCGTCAGGTGAATTAAATTAATACTTCCTTTAGGGTTATTTACATAATCTTTTTTGCTTAATTGATAAATGGGGTGCCTTTGCCCTCCAATCAGTCCACCCATTCGAAGAACGGTAGTTGAGAACTTATCTCCCTGTGTTAGTATTCTTTCACATAAAGCCAATTGTTTCCCAGCATTTGTTTCGGGTAGCAAACTGCTTTCTTCGTTAATCACACGCGATTTACTTCCATATACTGATGTGCTGCTAATAAAAACAACTTCTTTTATTTTATAGCTTAAGCAAGCTTCTTTGCAATGTTCAATTACAAAATTGAATTTTCTATTTGGATTAGATCTTAGTTTTGGTGGTATTGCAATGATTAAAACATCAACAGAATCAAAAAATGTCAAATCACCTGAAATTCCGTCTTCTGAGATCTGGAGCAGAAATGGCATGATGTTTTTAGATTTCAAAACATTCAATTTATCTTCTGAAGTAGTGCTGCCTTTAACTTGATGACCTATAGTTAAAAGATGTTCGGCAAGAGGGAGCCCAAGCCAGCCACATCCAAGAATGGCAATATTTTTTGAAACCAATTTATTTTTAGTCATATAGCATAAATATAAGAAGAAGTTCAAGACATTTAAATTTGTTTCTATTTTGTTTTATGCTGCTTTAGTTTGAATTAGGTGGTGCTCGTATTATATTTTTTATACCTTAGAGAATATCTAAATCTTCAATTATGGCAATAAAAAGTTTTCAGGGAGAACGAGAACCACAAAAAAAGGTTGAACAACCCACCGTTTTAGTTAAAGACATTATGACTACTAATTTGGTACTTTTTACCATTGAGCAGTCCATTCATGAAGTTATGAATGCCTTCATAAAAAATAAAATCTCCGGTGGTCCAGTAGTAGACGATCGAGGTAAACTGATAGGCGTAATTTCCGAGGCTGATTGTATGAAAGAAATTTCGGACAGCCGCTATTTCAATATGCCTATTCTTGATAAGACTGTTGGTCATTTCATGACAAAAGAAGTTGAAACATTACCAGCATCCATGACGCTTTTTGACGCTGCATCTAAATTTCATGATACCAGTAGAAGAAGGTTTCCTGTTCTAGAAAACAATAAACTTGTAGGACAAGTAAGTCGAAAGGATGTTGTAATTGCAGCAATTAATTTAAAAAGTCAGAGTTGGCGCTAATCAAATATGTGTTTAGCAGCCCGAAATGTATTTGCATGAGCATCAACAATTACTTTGATTTCTTTAGAATAACCACCGCCCATACTGCATTGAACGGGAATGTTATTCTTTTTACAAAGTTCTAGCACAAAAACATCTCGTTGTTTACAACCGGCTATTGTGAGCCCTAATCTTCCTAACTTATCTGTTTTTAATACATCTACTCCGCAGAGATAGAATATAAAGTCGGGTCTTGTTTTCGCTATTAAATCTGGTAAAGTCTTTTTTAGGATACGGAGAAAATCCGCATCATTACAGTCGTCTTCAAGAGCTATGTCTAAATCACTTTGTTCTTTGTGAAAAGGATAGTTTTTTTGACCATGCATTGAAAAAGTAAAAACATTTGGATTGGATTGAAAAATTTCTGCAGTCCCGTTCCCTTGATGGACATCTAGGTCGACAATTAAAATCCGATCTACTAGTTTTTTATCTAATAAATACTGCGCGGCAATAGCCTGATCGTTTAATAGGCAAAATGCCTCTCCATGACCTTTGAACGCATGATGAGTTCCGCCAGCAATATTCATTGCTATGCCTGTTTCAAACGCTTTCATTGAGCCTTGAATTGTACCTCCGGCGATAATAATTTCTCTTTCGATAAGTTCTTTAGATAGAGGGAAACCAATTTTTCGAGCTTCCGATTTATTAAGAGTTAGACTACGTAGTTTTTTGATGTATTCAGGTTCATGAACACGTTCAATTATTGATAGGTCTATTGGTTTAGGAACAAAAAAATCTTCTTGAATACAGGTTCCATCATACATTAATTGCTTTGGAAGTAAGTCATATTTCTCCATCGGGAAACGATGCTTATCTGGAAGTGGTAATTGATATTTCGGGTGAAAGGCAATATTGAGCAAAACCGGTTCTAATTGATTTCGAATCCGTTGCCCATATTTTCATCTTCAGGACCAATCACAATAAGTTTTCCTTCTTTGTTTTCGGTCATCAATAACATGCCTTGACTTTCAACACCTTTTATTGTTCTGGATTCTAAATTAGCTAAAACAGTTACTTTTTTGCCTATCATTTCTTCAGGAGAATAACTTTCTGCTATGCCCGACACAATGGTTCTTATTTCAATACCTAGATCAACTTTAAGGTGAAGGAGTTTTTTTGTTTTTTTAATTTTCTCAGCAGCAATTACAGTTCCAGTTCTTAAATCCAGAGCACTGAATTCATCAAAACTAATGTTTTCTTTTACTGGAGAAAGTTCAAAATGATCATCCATATTATTTTTCTTGGTAGCTTCTAATTTATTAAGTTGAGCCTGAATTGTTGCATCTTCAACTTTAGCAAATAATAATTCTTGCTTTCCGATTATATGTCCAGAAACCAAAAGGTCGTCTGAAGTTGAGATATCGTTCCATTTAGTTGGGTTACTAATGTTTAAAATTGTTCTAAGCTTTTTGGCACTATGAGGTAAAAAGGGCTCCGAAACAGTAGCAAGTGCTGCAGCTATTTGGAGTGCAATATTCATGATAGTTTCAACACGAATTGGATCAGTCTTTATAAGTTTCCAGGGCTCTTGATCGGCTAAATATTTATTTCCCAAACGGGCTAGATTTATGAGCTCTTGACTTGCTTCTCTAAAGCGGTATCGCTCTATGCTTTGCCCAATAATTGCAGGGAAGGCTTTCATTTTTTTAAGCGCCTCGATATCTTCCTTGGTAAGGTCTTTTCTCGCAGGAACACTTCCAGTATAATATTTTTGAGTCAACACACTTACTCGGTTAATGAAATTTCCAAAAATTGCGACAAGTTCATTGTTGTTCCTTGCCTGGAAGTCTTTCCAAGTAAAGTCGTTATCTTTTGTCTCAGGAGCGTTTGCTGTTAACACATAACGTAATACATCTTCTTGACCAGGAAATTCTTCTAGGTATTCGTGTAGCCAAACTGCCCAGTTTTTGGAAGTTGATATTTTATTTCCTTCTAGATTTAAAAATTCATTTGCTGGAACATTTTCCGGTAATATATAGTCTCCAGCTGCCTTTAGAATACACGGGAATATTATGCAGTGAAATACAATGTTATCTTTTCCTATAAAATGAACTAAAGAGGTTTCTTCATCTTTCCAATAGGGTTCCCAGTCTTTATTGTTTTTTACTGCCCATTCTTTAGTAGAAGAAATATATCCAATTGGAGCGTCGAACCATACATAAAGCACTTTGCCGTCTGCCCCTTTGGCAGGCACTGGAATTCCCCAATCCAAATCTCTTGTAACTGCTCTTGGTCTAAGTCCTTCGTCTACCCATGATTTTACTTGTCCATAAACGTTAGGTTTCCAATCGTCTTTATGACCTTCAACAACCCATTTTTTGATAAAATCTTCGTACTGATCTAGAGGTAAAAACCAGTGTTTAGTTTTTTTAAGAATAGGTTCAGCACCCGAAAGTGTTGATTTAGGATTGATGAGTTCTGTTGCATTTAAAGAACTACCACATTGTTCACACTGATCCCCGTATGCTTCTGTGTGGTTGCATTTTGGACAGGTTCCTGTGACAAAGCGATCGGCTAAATATTGGTTTGCTTCCGGATCATAAAGTTGTTCTGTAACCTCTTCAATGAATTGACCAGCATCGTTCATTTTAGTAAAAATTTCTGAAGCAGTTTCGTGATGAATCTTTGCCGATGTTCTGGAGTAGTTGTCAAAAGAAATTCCGAGTTGAACAAACGACTTTCTAATCATCTCATCATACTTGTCAATAATTTCTTTTGGAGTTACACCTTCTTTTTTAGCTTTAATAGATATAGCTACTCCATGCTCATCACTACCACAAATAAAAGCAACATCTTTCTTTTGAGCGCGCAAATAACGACTGTAAATATCTGCTGGCACATAGACCCCGGCTAAGTGCCCTATGTGTATAGGTCCATTAGTGTAAGGGAGTGCAGCAGTAATTGTATATCGTTTTGCAGAAAGAGCCATAGTGTAATTTTCAACAAAAATAAGTCTTTTTTCTCTTGCAGTTTACTATTTTGTAAATGCCAACCAAATTTTATTATGAGTGAATCCTATACTTTCGGTCAAGTTGCTGAGCAAAAAGCAGTCAATTATCTAAAAGAGATGAATTATATCGTCTTAGAACAGAATTATAGATATCGAAAAGCTGAAATTGATATCATAGCCCAAAAGGATAATTTTATTGTTTGCATCGAAGTTAAAGCACGATCTTCTTCTTATTTTGGAATGCCAGAATCTTTTGTAAGTCGCAAAAAAATTGATTTATTGGTTATGGCTATGGATGCTTATGTTCAAAAGAATAACCTAAACCTCGAAGTCCGCTTTGATATCATTACTTATTTGGTTGAAAATGGAACATGGACAAGAGATCATATTAATGATGCATTTTATCCTTTTTAAACATTTTTAAATTAAATAAAATGTTATAAATAAAACATCTTGTTTTTATTTTTATATTTTAGCAATTAATTTAACGGTATATATAAAATGAAAACCATTGCCTCTGTAGTTGAAGACTACATTAAAACGAAGCCTTTTTTGTCTACAGCACTTTCTCAAGGGATTATTAATTTAACTTCTTTGTCAAGGCAAATTCAACCAGAAATTGAAACTATTTTACAAAAGGAAGCAAGAAGTGGAGCTATAGTAATGGCCTTAAAGAGAATTTCGGATAACATGGAATTCTTATCTACTCACAAAATAGTTAAGGTTTTGAAAGGTATTGGAGACATTACAGTTCGATCTTCTTTAAGTGATCATAGCTTTAAAATTTCAGACACTTTGCTTAGTGCTCAGGCTTCATTTTTAGCTCAAGTTAACGACAACAAAGAAGCGTTTTATACTTCTTCTAGAGGAGTTTCTGAATCTAACATCGTTATAAGTAACAACATGAGTCATTTGGTAGACGTTTATTTTAAAAACGAAATATTACTTGAAAAATCAGAAGATTTATCTTCGGTAACGATTAAGCTACCTACTGAAAATGTTGATATTCCAGGGATATATTACTTTATTTTTCAGCGTTTGTCTTGGGAAGGAGTCAACATCCGTCAGGTAATTTCAACCTCAAATGAGTTTACAATCCTAGTAGACGAAGATGCTGTTAATACGGCTTTTAAAGTAATTAAGGATTTGAAACTACTCTAAATTTGGAAGCACCGCAAGCGCCTGCTCAACACTTTTAATATCCTTAAATGCTAATCTTAGGCGAAGTCCAGATTTGGTTTGCTTTTCCTTAATGCTTACTTTATTTGCATTTTTTTGCACCCAGAGCAAAAGCTGATTGAAGCGTTCACTTTGATAAAATGAACTTTCTTGATCAGCAATAAAATAGCCAATGCATTGATTTTTCTTGAGTAAGATTCTGTCTATTCCTAAGTGAGCCGCTTTCCATTTCAATCGGACGCTGTTTAAAAGGGCTTCTGCTTCAAAAGGTAAAGGGCCAAAGCGGTCTTCTATTTCTTTTTGAAACTGATCCAATTCTGTTTCCTCTTTTAGTGAACCTAAGCGGTTATAGAGCGTTAATCGTTCACTGACAATATTGATGTAATGGTCTGGAAAAAGAACCTCTAAATCCGTATCAATTTGAATTTCTTTGACATAATTTTTTGTACCTATTTCTTCTTGATTACCATAAAGTGACTTGAATTCATTTTCTTTCAATTCCTCAATAGCCTCTTTTAGAATTTTCTGATAGGTTTCAAAACCAATATCGTTTATAAAGCCACTTTGTTCACCCCCTAACAAATCTCCAGCTCCTCTAATCTCGAGATCCTTCATTGCGATTTGGATTCCCGACCCTAGTGCTGCAAATTGTTCTATGGCTTGAATCCTTTTTTGTGCATCACTTGATATGGCACTAAAAGGAGGCGTAATGAAATAACAGAAAGCTTTTTTATTACTTCTCCCAACTCTTCCTCGCATTTGATGCAAATCACTAAGACCAAAGTTTTGCGCATTGTTAATGAAAATAGTATTGGCATTAGGAACGTCTAATCCGTTTTCAATGATGGTAGTAGCAACAAGAATATCAAATCCTCCATCCATAAACTGGAGTAAATTTGTTTCAAGTTTTTTCCCATCCATTTGCCCATGCCCAATTCGGATTCGAGCGTCTGGAATAAGCCGCTGCAACATCCCGGCAACTTCCGTAATGTTTTCTACTCGATTATGAATATAGTACACTTGCCCCCCTCGCTGAATTTCATACGAAATACTATCGCGAATTAGTTCTTCATTAAAGCGAATTACTTCACTTTCTATAGGATATCTATTGGGAGGAGCAGTAGCGATTACAGACATGTCTCGAGCGGCCATAAGGCTAAACTGAAGGGTCCTGGGTATCGGTGTTGCTGTGAGAGTTAAAACATCTACATTAGTCTTAAGGGCTCTAAGCTTTTCTTTAACAGCAACTCCAAACTTTTGTTCTTCATCTACAATTAAAAGACCTAAATCCTTAAACTCAACACTCTTTCCTACCAGTTGATGAGTTCCAATGATGATGTCAATTTTTCCACTTTTAAGATCTTCAATTATTTGTTTTTTGTCTTTTGATGATCTAAAGCGATTCAAGTAATCAACTCGAACAGGTAGCTCTTCTAAGCGCTTACTGAAATTCTTAAAATGTTGAAACGCTAATATTGTTGTTGGAACTAGTACAGCAACTTGTTTGCTGTTATCAACCGCCTTAAATGCAGCTCGAATAGCAACTTCTGTTTTTCCAAAACCTACATCGCCACATACTAAGCGATCCATTGGTTGCTCACTTTCCATGTCCTTTTTAACATCTGCAGTAGTGGTGCTTTGATCTGGCGTATCTTCAAATATAAAAGAAGCTTCCAATTCATGCTGTAAATAGCTATCCGGATCACAAGCATAACCAATCTTTTGACGTCTTTTGGCGTAAAGTTCGATTAAGTTAAAGGCAATTTGTTTTACCCTAGTTTTTGTCTTTTGCTTTAAACTTTTCCACGCAGTTGATCCTAGTTTATAAATTTTAGGAACCTTTCCGTCTTTTCCATTGAAACGAGATATTTTATGGAGCGAATGAATACTGAGGTATAATATGTCGCGATCGGCATACACCAGCTTTATAGCCTCTTGTTGATTCCCTTCAACGTCAATTTTTTGAAGCCCTCCAAACCTTCCAATCCCATGATCAATATGGGTTACAAAATCACCAACTTCAAGATGCGTTAGCTCTTTTAGGGTAAGTGCTTCTTTTTTGGCTTTGGTTGTTTTTAGTTGATATTTGTGGTAACGTTCAAAAATTTGATGGTCGGTAAAACAAGCAATTTTTGCATCAACATCTTCAAACCCCTCAAATAAAGGAGTCACAATTGTTTTGTAATGAACGGTATCTTCACCTTCTTCGAATATATCTTTAAAGCGTTGAGCTTGTTGCTCGCTGGCGCAACATATAAAGTTCTGATACCCTTTTTGGTGATTGTCGTTCAAGTAGTTTATAAGCCTATCGAACTGGCGATTAAATGCCGGTTGGGGACTCTGTTTGAAGAAAATATCTTCTTGTTTAGGCAGGTCTGAGCTTTTGGTTAAACTAACCGTGTTTAACATAGAAGCAGTAGCCGTAAAATTGTCTTTAGATGTAAATAAAATATCAGGAGACAAATGCTGAGTTTCCGTGTCCAATGCCTCGAAACTACATAGAGCTTCTTGATAAAATCGATCTAATTTTGAAGCAATAAAATCAAAATTTTGAGTCACTAAAATTCCTTTTGGAGCGATCACTTCAATTAAACTTTTTCTTTTGGCTCGAGTAAATCCTTCCGAAGTATTTGGGAGTAACTGTATTTTATTGAGAGTGCTTATAGACAGCTGTGTAGCGACATCAAAACTCCGAAGACTTTCTACCTGGTTGTCATAAAATTCAATTCTGTAGGGATGCTGATTTGAGAAAGAGAAAACATCAATGATTCCTCCTCGTACAGAAAACTCTCCTGGTTGAGTTACAAAATCTACACGTTCAAAATTATATTCAAAAAGCATTTCATTCACAAAATCAAGCGAAAGAGAACTGTCTTTTATTACTTCGAGTGTATTCTTTTTTAGTGTAGCCTGAGAAACTACTTTTTCAAATATTGCTTGAGGATAACTAATAATCAATTTAGGTTTTTTGGAGCCTCCTAATTTTGTTAAAACTTCGGAACGAAGCAATACGTTAGCATTGTCTGTTGTTTCGGTTTGATATGGTTTTCGGTAACTGGAAGGAAAAAAAAGAACATTTTTATCTCCAAAAATACGTTCAAAATCGTTGAGTTGATAAGCAGCTTTTTCTCGATCTTCACAAATGAAAAGCATTGTTTTTCCTACCCTTTCAAAGCAGTTTGCGAGTATAAAACTAATTCCAGACCCTATACTTCCTTTTAAATAAAGACATGTGCTATCCTTTAAAAGTTGCTCTTCGAGCGCTTTTTGATTTTTGGTATCCGAAAAGGAATTAATAAGAAACTCGATCCCTATATTTTTTGGTAAATATAAGTTCATTTTTTTCTTTTCAGACCATCTAAACAGATTTTAACGCCTAATTCCAAGAGCATTTTTCAAAACGTTAATTCTTTTTTCAAATACGTTAATAACTCCCTTTAAATCCTTTTCCGTTCCCGGATTGAATTTCCTATTTTCGTTTTCTATGTACATCATATTCGATACCGAGACTACTGGACTTCCAAAGCGCTGGAAAGCACCCTTAACTGATTCTGAAAATTGGCCTAGGTGTATCCAAATTGCATGGCAAATTCACGACCAAAGTGGGGAACTGATGTCTCACGAAGATTATTTGATCCAGCCCGAAGGATTTACAGTTCCATACGATGCAGAGAAAATTCATGGTATTTCGACCGAACTCGCAGAAAAACAAGGATTGCCATTAAGCGAAGTATTGGATCTTTTCAAAATAGCTTTAGGTCAAGCTGAATATGTAGGAGGGCACAACGTTTCTTTTGATTTGAATATTATGGGTGCTGAATTTTTCCGTTTAGGAGATTCAAATCCTTTGGAGGGTACTCGAGTTATAGACACCTGCACTGAAGAGACAGCAACTTTGTGTCAGCTTCCTGGAGGAAGAGGAGGGAAATTTAAGCTCCCAACATTAACCGAACTCTATAAACATTTGTTTAAAACAGGTTTTGGAGAAGCACATAACGCCACTGCTGATGTAGAAGCAACGACACGTTGTTTTTTAGAATTATTAAGAAATGGGCAACTAAACCCACCTGCCTTACAAGACAAAAAGGAACAGGTTGTTATGCTTCAAGAGGCACAAACCAAGACAATTGAGTTGATTGGTTTGAAGCACTTAAATTTGAAAAAAGCTTCAGAAGCCCTAGTTAAAAAGGAAGCAGTAGAGCCAGCAGCGCCTAATTCATTAGAAGTATCAACCGAGCTAGAAGCTGCACCCTTTGTGCATTTGCACAACCACTCCCAATTTTCTGTACTTCAAGCCACATCTAAAATGAGTCAAATGGTAGCGCTTGCAGTTGAATATCAAATGCCGGCGATTGCAATAACGGATCATGCCAATTTAATGGGTGCATTCCACTTCATAAAAGCAGTTGGTAGTCACAACAAAGATGCTGTAACAGAAGCACAAATAAAGCCTATTGTTGGTTGTGAATTTTACGTCTGTGAAGACCATAAAGACAAGACAAGAAGAGATGATGGTTATCAAATAGTATTTCTTGCTAAAAATAAAAAGGGGTATCACAACTTGGCGAAAATGAGTTCAATTGCTTATGTAGATGGCTTTTACTATGTACCTAGAATCGACCGTGAGATAGTCGAGAAGTATATGGATGACTTAATTGTTTTAACAGGAAACCTCTATGGTGAAGTTCCTTCAAAAATATTAAATATTGGAAACCGCCAAGCAGAAGAAGCATTACAATGGTGGCACAAAAAATTTAGAGATGACCTATATATAGAACTGATGCGTCATGGTCAAGAAGACGAAAAACGAGCAAATGATGTATTGGTTTCCTTAGCAAGACAATACCAAATTCCATTAATTGCCTCTAACAACACCTACTATGCTTCCAAAGAAGAAGCAAACGCCCACGACATTTTACTATGTTTAAAGGAGGGTGAAAAACAAGCAATCCCAATTGGAAGAGGGCGTGGTTTTAGATACGGTTTTCCAAACCAAGAATATTACATTAAGTCACCAAACGAAATGAAATCGTTGTTCAGAGATTTGCCAGAAGCAATTTTGAACATTGAAAAACTAACAGATAAAATAGAGCCTTTTGAACTTGCGAGAGAAGTTTTGCTTCCTAAGTTCGATATTCCAGAATCTTTTTTGGTAGAAGAAGACCCAGACGGAAAATTAGGTGAGAATAAGTACCTCCGTTATTTGACATATGAAGGAGCAAAAAAAAGATACGGAACACTATCAGATGAAATTATGGAACGCATTGATTTTGAATTAAGCGTTATTGCAAATACCGGTTATCCAGGTTATTTTCTGATTGTACAAGATTTAATTGCAGCAGCTCGAGGCATGGATGTTTCGGTAGGTCCAGGCCGAGGATCAGCCGCTGGTTCTGTTGTAGCTTATTGCTTGTGGATTGTAAATTTAGATCCCATAAAGTACAACCTGCTTTTTGAGCGTTTTCTTAATCCTGACCGTGTAAGTATGCCCGATATTGATATTGATTTTGATGACGAGGGGCGTGGCAAAGTAATGGACTATGTAATTGATAAGTACGGTTCAAATCAAGTCGCTCAGATCATTACTTACGGAACTATGGCCGCAAAATCTTCAATTCGAGATACGGCACGTGTTCTCGATTTGGCATTGAACGAAGCCGATCGTATTTCAAAGTTATTGCCCAACATTAAACTGTCTAAGATTTTTAGTCTTTCAGAAAAAGAGCTAAAAAAAGTTTTACGAGCAGATGAATTTTTAAAAGTAAAAGAATTCCTTGCCCTTTCTGAGGAGGCTAGTTTGTCTGGCGAAACCATACAGCAGGCAAAAGTGCTAGAAGGTTCGTTAAGGAATACTGGAACCCATGCATGTGGTGTGATTATCACCCCAGATGATATCACCAAATTCGTTCCAGTTGCAACAGCTAAAGATTCAGATTTATTTGTAACTCAATTTGACAACTCGGTAGTAGAAGATGCGGGTTTATTGAAAATGGATTTTCTTGGATTAAAAACCTTGACTCTAATTAAAGACACCGTCAAATTAGTGAAATATAAACACGACATAATTCTTGATCCGGATACTTTTCCTCTAGACGATGTCAAAACATATGAGCTTTTTCAACGAGGTGATACAGTTGGTATTTTTCAATATGAATCTGCAGGAATGCAGAAGTATTTAAAAGACTTAAAGCCAACTGTTTTTGCAGATTTAATTGCAATGAACGCATTATACCGACCAGGACCTTTAGAATATATCCCAAGTTTTGTAGCGCGGAAAAACGGGAAAGAAGAAATATCGTATGACCTGGACGATATGGAGGAGTACCTTCAAGAAACCTATGGAATTACGGTATACCAAGAACAGGTAATGTTGCTCTCTCAAAAATTAGCAGGTTTCACAAAAGGTGAAGCCGACGTTTTGCGAAAAGCAATGGGTAAAAAAATACATTCTTTACTCGCTAAACTAAAGCCTCAATTCGTAGAAGGTGGAGCTGCTAACGGGCACGACGCAGAGAAGTTAGAGAAAATTTGGAAGGATTGGGAGGCCTTTGCTTCCTATGCATTTAATAAGTCACATTCTACATGTTACGCTTGGATTGGTTATCAAACGGCTTATTTGAAGGCACATTACCCTGCAGAATACATGGCAGCGGTACTGTCGAATAATATGAACGACATCAAGCAGGTAACCTTTTTTATGGAAGAATGCCGACGCATGGGGCTTACTGTTCTGGGTCCTGACGTAAATGAATCATTTTATAAATTTACTGTAAACGACAAGCAGGCCATTCGATTTGGTATGGGAGCTATTAAAGGAGTAGGTCGTGGTGCGGTCGAAACCATAATAGAGCACCGAAAAGAAGCACGATACACCTCTGTTTTTGATTTAACCAAGCGAATTGATCTTCGGGCGGCAAACAAAAAAGCTATAGAGAACCTTACACTTGCAGGAGGATTAGATTCTTTTGGAAAATGCCACCGAGCACAATATTTTAATCCAGATGGTGATGGGATTTTATTCTTAGAAAAAGCCATTCGTTATGGTGCCAAACATCAAGAAAATTTAAATTCCTCTCAAACTAATTTGTTTGGAGATGATAGTCAGGAGCAAATTCAAGAAATTCAAATTCCAGATTGTGATGCATGGGGAACACTCGAGTTGCTTAAAAAAGAAAAAGATGTTGTAGGTATTTATATATCAGCACATCCTTTGGATGATTTCAAAAGAGAAATGAAATATTTCTCATCTGCTACATTTGATGTACTTAGTAATTTGGATCCTTTAGTTAATCGTGAATTGAGCTTTGGAGGAATTATAAACGACGTAGAACATTTGATAACCAAAACAGGAAAAGGATGGGGTAAATTTACTATTGAGGATTTTTCAGATCAATATGAATTTAGAATCTTTGGGGAAGAGTATTTAAAGTTTAGACACTTTATTCTGCCAAATAATTTTGTTCGTTTGCGTATCCGTGTCGCTGAAGGATGGCGAAACAGAGAAACAGGACAATTGGGACAGCCTAGAATTCAGTTTAATTGTTTCGAAATGCTTCACGACACCCTAAAAACAAACATAAAAAAAATCACCCTAATGCTTGAGGTTAATCAGCTTAATGAAGCGGGTATTTTGGATTTAAAAAAAACGGTACTTTCTTTTAAAGGTGATAAAGGTTTTTACATTGACCTTTTTGACACGGAAGAAAAAATTAAATTAACTCTTCCGAGCAGGAAGCAGCGGGTAGAAGTTTCTAACGAGCTTCTCAGTACACTTGAAGAAAAAAACATACACTACCGTATCAACTAAATAAATCGAGATTAATAATTTAAGTATAAGAAAATCAGATACCAAGAGCGGTCTTAGGCGAAAAAAAAAGATACATTTGTAAAAAATAAAAGAATAACATTATGGCAATAGAAATAACTGATGCAAACTTCGAAGAAATCGTATTAAAATCATCACAACCTGTATTGGTTGATTTTTGGGCAGCTTGGTGTGGTCCTTGCCGCATGGTAGGTCCGATTATAGAAGAGGTTAGCACAGACTTTGAAGGAAGAGCCGTTGTTGGAAAACTTGATGTAGATACCAATCAGGAGTTTGCAGCAAAATACGGTGTTAGAAATATTCCAACGGTTTTGGTGTTTAAAGACGGCGAAATTGTAGATCGTAAAGTAGGCGTATCCCCTAAAGCAGCTTACGCAGAAGCACTTGAGGCTCTAGTATAACTACAGATTATATTTATTTGTGTTTTTAGCATCTTTTTATTTGAGATAAAGAAAAATGCAATGTATATTTGCAACCGTTAAAAGAGGTCTGGTAGTTCAGCTGGTTAGAATACCTGCCTGTCACGCAGGGGGTCGCGGGTTCGAGTCCCGTCCAGACCGCTCTAAAACGCTAAAAGTCCTCAAAACATTATGTTTTTTGGACTTTTTTTATTCACTTATATCAAAATCATTATAAATCACAATTACTTGATAATCATCAGATTATGATTTAAAAGAAATTCGGAATCACTTTAAAAAGTAGGATGAGGACTAAATAGATTAAATACGTTCATTTGCTAATCACATGAATCTTCGCTATATTCGTTAAATGAAGGTTAAAATATCCTCTTTAAAACACCATCCTAAGAATAAAGAAATCTATGATTTATCTTCTATTGAGGAACTCATGGAGAGTATTTCTGAGGTGGGTTTACTTCAACCACTAATAATTGATCAACACAAACAGATTGTTAGTGGAAACAGAAGATTTGAATCTATTAAAAGGTTGAATTGGGAAGAAGTTGAGGTCAATTTAAGAGAAGTGAAACAAGAAGATGAAGAGTTACTCCTTATTCACTTCAATAAACAGAGAGTAAAGAGTTTTAAGGAGCTTATTAATGAATATCTAGTACTTGATAGTCTTTACAGAAAAGGACAGGGTAAACGATCGGATTTAACTTCTGTTAAATCTAACAAAGGTTCTTCGAGAGATATTGTTTCTAAAGAACTAGGAATTTCATCTTCTCAACTTAGAAGGTTGGTTTATATCTATAAAAAAAGGCCAGCGTTCATAGACCTTTTAGATAAGGGAATTCTCACAGTAAATCAATCGTATTTACAAATACTGAGAGAAGAAAAGGAAGAACAAAGTAAAATCTCGACATCTAATAAAGAAATCTATAAAAATCGAGTAAAAGATAATTGGAGATTCTATCAGAAATCATCTGACAGCATGAGTGAGTTAAAAGATGGAGAAGTTCAAACCATTTTCACTTCCCCTCCCTATTGGAATAAAAGAACCTATTCTGAAGAGAAAGGATTAGGAAATGAAAAAACATCGGAAGAGTTTGTGATTAATCTTTCTGAACATCTTCGAGATTGTAAACGTGTATTAAATGATAGAGGTAGTTTCTTTTTAAATTTAGGAGATACATTTTACAAGAAAAACCTTCAGAATGTTCCCCACAGAGTTGTTCTAAAACTTCAAGAACAAGGATGGATACTTAGAAATACCATTATTTGGTCTAAAACAAATCCAAAACCTTCTTCATCAAAATCCAACCTTACCCCATCCTATGAGTTTATATTTCATTTAGTGAAATCCATGGAGTATGATTATTATCCAACACCTAATAAACTCTCAGAAAAAACCAAACCATCACTTCCTCCAAGACATAGAAATGTCAATGGAGATTATTCAAAATCAGTTTCTCCATATCTTCCCAATATTAAAGGAAAAAATATGGGAGATTATTGGAATGAGGATATTGTAAGAACCTCGGTTGCAAATCAAAAACTAAATATTGAAGGAGAACACCCAGCTCCTTTTCCTGAGAAAATAATAACCCTTCCAATTCTTCAAACTTCCAAAGAAGGAGAGTTAATTCTCGACCCTTTTATGGGAAGTGGAACTGTTGGAAGGATTTGTGATGTTTTAGAAAGAAACTTTATAGGATATGATTTGATTAAATTCACTTAATACGTAATGTTTATGAGGGGTAGAATCAAGCACCAAATATAAAAATCCTTTAATAGTAATTGTTTTTATTTAATTTAATTGTTTTTGATATAATTAATTCTGTCGTCTAAATCTGGGTGTGTTTCAAAAAAGTAAATCTTTTTTGAATTTGATATTTTTGAAAAAACAATAGAATCTCTTTTATTTTCTTTGGGTAGTATTTGATTTGCAGATTTTTTTAAAGACTCAAGTGATGCTATCATTTTATCTTTACCCACCAAACCAGAAGAGTACATGTCAGCTGCGTATTCTCTTTTTCTAGAGAACCAACTAATTAACATGTATGCGAAAATCATGAAAACTACCTCTAAGACCCATACAAGAATCCAGTATCCCCATATACTAAGTCCTCCAAAACCACTATCCTCATCATCCAAATAATTGTCAATCACTGTAGCTAGAGCTCTAGCGGCAAACATAACAAACGTATTCATTAGTCCTTGTAGTAAGGTCATTGTCATCATGTCTCCAGAGATAATATGACCTATTTCATGAGCGATGACACCTTCAATTTCATCCTCATTCATGTGTTCTAGAAGACCAGTCGAGAATGCTATTAAAGATTTACTTCTGGAGGGACCTGTTGCAAATGCGTTTATTTCATCACTTTCGTAAAGTGCAATTTCAGTAGAATTTAACCCTACTTTTTTACACAATTCTGATGTTTTTTTATACAAAAACAATTGTTTTTCAGTAAGATTCTCAGTATTTTCATTTATAATAACTACTCCATAAAATTTCTTAGCGAACCAAATACTCAATTGTAGATTAATTAGTGATCCACCCATACCAAAAATCAAACAAATAAAGAATAATCCTAACCAAGTATTAGAATCTATACCTAACATAGCCATTATAATGGATAACACCAAGATGATTAAAAGGTTTGTTCCGAAGAGTAATAAATATCTATTCATTTTTTTTTAACTAAATCTATAAATTTAGAATGAATTTTTTAGAATAAATTAGTTGCATTATATAACAATTAATACGTTTTAGATTTTTTTTATATTTTATAAATTTGGTATATGAAGTACTTACTATTATTAATTTTATAAACAAGATATAGTTTTTTTAAAACGAACTATTTAAAAACATAAAAAAATATTATCCTTCCAATATTAATTAATATCTTAAAATCTATATATAAAAGGACAGTATAGTTAAGTTGTTAATATATCTATTTACATCAAAATATATTATAATATAGTAATCAGTTGTTTGTACTGATTTTGAAAAAGTGAATAAATTAGAGTGTGTTATAAATTATAATAAATTACCAACAGAATGACAACCCCTAAGGTTTCGAACGTTTAAGATTCCCCCCCTTTTAAGTTAGACCCCACATTAGTCCCCAAGTTGACTAATAATGACCCGAAAATTATTTCTATTATTTAAAAAACCTTATTTTTAAGTTTGAAATTTAGATAATGGAAGAAATACATTTAAGTGAAAAATTGAAAGATTATTATGAAAATAATAATGAATCATTAAATTATATTAAAAGTAAATCTGAGATTCAATAGATTTTAAAAAAGTGGTTGTCAATATTTCCCCTATGGATTAATAAGGAACAATGGATTTCTTCTATACATCTGATTTAAATCGAAAAAACAAATTATGAGAAAAATTTTAGCCTTTGGTGCTAGCTCTTCAAAACAATCCATAAATAAAGAACTTGCTTCTTATGGTGCATCACAAATTAATGGTTTTGAATCCATTACTCTCGATTTGAATGATTTTGAAATGCCAATTTATAGTATAGATAAGGAAAATGAAAATGGTATTCCTGAGCAGGCTTATGAATTTAAGGAGTACATAAAAAATGCTGATGGAATCATTATTTCATTTGCAGAACACAACGGGTCTTATACTGCTGCTTTTAAAAATATTTTTGATTGGATCTCCCGAATCGAAAAAGTAGTATGGAATCATAAACCCATGTTTTTACTTTCAACTTCCCCAGGAGAAAGAGGTGCCGAGACTGTAATGCAAATAGCTAACGCCAGAATTTCTAGAGAAAGTCCATTAAAGATTCCTTTTTTTTCTTTGCCTAATTTTAATCAAAATTTTGATAAGGAAAAGGGTATTACAGATGAAAAGCTAAATTCCAGATTTAAAAAATCACTCCATCTATTTGAATCGCAACTATCTTCAAATAAAGGAGTTTAAAACTCTTTTAAACTTTCACTTAACGAAGTAAACTAAAGTGGCCTTGGACTGTTCTTCCTTCTTCTGACGTGTAAAGAAACCAGTAGTCATCTTGAGGCATTTGCTTATCATTATATAACCCATCCCAACCAGGACCTAAAGGATCTATGTTTTGAAGTAATTTTCCATAGCGATCATAAATACTAATTGTACTAAAAGCTTGGAAAAATTGACTTATTCCTTCTATAAACCACGTATCGTTATTGCCATCTCCATTCGGTGAGAAAAAAGGATTGTAATTCAAAATTACACTTTCGTATAAGCTTGTTCCACAACCATTTTTATCTCTTATAAAGAGTTCAAAAGGGCCGCTAGAAACAGCATCAAAAAAGGGTTCGTCTTGATAGGGTCCCATTTCTGAATTTAATGAAAACTCATACGCTCCATTGCCAAGATTATCTGTTCTGAGTGTTATGGTGTTTTGTTCTTTTGGTTTTAAATCAAAAACTGTAACATCAGAACTCGAAATTACTGCGGCCATAGAATCGGTAACTCTAATTACTTTTGTGAGAGAACAATTTGTGCCGTCTGTTGTTGTTGCCGTAATTTCATAATTACCTTCAGCATCGGGATATATGTTCGGAGAAGTTTCTGATAGGTCTGTACGAATCCCTGCTGGGTTAATATAGACCCATACATAACTATACTCATCTGAATTAGTACTTATGAAACCTATGGGTTCGGGATCTAAATTAGTGCAGCGTATAACCTCTTGATTAAGGTCAACAACTGGGATGCTGTTTACCACAAAATTAAGATTACTCGTAACAGAACATATTGGGTTTAAAGTTCTCGATAGCGAAACGGTTACTTGTTGCGAACTCGTAAAAAATGGATTTGGTAGTTGATTAGTTATTTCAAGCTCTCCATTAAAATTTAAGTATTCAAATGATATAGTTGTATTGCTTGCGTTTTGAGTTTCTTGTGCAGGGTTGTTTATGATTTCATCAATAATATTTTGAGTATTAAAGAAGCTAATCCCATCAGTCATATTTTCCCCATTATCACACTCCGAAGGAATTATAAAGGCACTAAATTCAGGAATTGGATCTACTTCAAATGAAATATAAGCGGTGTCAATACAATTTCCATCAGGATTAGTTACATTTTCAAACGCTGAGGTTTTTTCGAGTCTTACTGTTATAGTTTGCGAAGCTGAAAGGAAAGGATTGGGAAGAAGATTCCCAATTTCAATTCCTGATGAATCATAATAAAAGGTTTGAACGTCCAGTTGATTTCCTAGTAGTTGACTCTGTAGGTCCGAACTGTCGAAAGGGAAAATTCCATCGTAGGCATCCTCGTCTAATAGACTATTGCCGTCACAAGCTCGCTCAATGATAACAATATTTGCGATTGGTCTTGGTTCAACATATAGGCTGGCTATTTGTTTTAGCCCAATGCAACTCACTTCATCTAAATCTAGACTTTCTATATTTCCCCATATTTCTTGCTCTCCTGAAGTCTGAGTAGTATAGGGTTCGTTTATGTTTATGGGGCTTGTTTTTGTTAGTGCATTATCTAAACTACCATACAACTCTATACTCAATGCTTGTGATGTGAATTTTGGATCAGAAGCTATTAGCGTGTTTTTAATTTCTGTCATTACTTGACTGCTAAACGTAGCCAATCCATCTTGAGCGTTTGCCAAATCATCGTCACAGAGCGCATAATACAGCATAAAGCTGGGGTCAATTGTACTAGCTCCAATTCGAATGTCTAAAGTAGCAGAAGCAGTACAGTTGAACGGAGATATTATTTTCACAAAAACTTGCTGCTGAAATGCTTCATTCTCAAATCGGGTTGGGCTACTAATTCTAGAATTTGTGTTGAAGTCATTTTCTGTAAAAAACTCAAAAGTTTCTGAAGTAGCATTGGTCGAAAAATAAGGGCCATATTCTTTTAAATTTAAAAGAGTTCGCCCATCATTTTCGTCATCTTCATCGCATTGTTTTATATAAAAAACAGGGTTAATGATGTCTGGAATTGGCGCAATATAAACTGATGTTGTTGCTCGCTCATAACTAGAGCATCCAGTGCCGTCTATGAACTGGGCAAAATAAGTTTGGTTTTGTAAAAGAACGGTAGTACTTGACAATGCAGTTCCACCTTCATCATCTAAATACCATTCTATTCCGTCAAAGGTTAGGGTACTCAACACACTTAAATCGTTTATTTGAGCAGGGAAAAATTCATCAAAACAAAAAACTTCTAGAGGATTTAAAAGAGGAGGAGGGATTATCTGTTGAACAGTTAATAAAACTTCATCTGATGAAATCGGGCATAAATATGTACCGGAAGTTAACAGAACCCGATAATTTCCAGAATGAAATTCTTCTGAATTTATTAGGGTCAGTGTTGCCTGATTACTCCCAGAAAAGTAAGCGTCATCAGATAGATCAACCCAAATGGTGCTGCTGACGTTATATTGCCATTGATAAAAAGGAGTCCCAATGAACGTGGCAACTGTTGAGAAAACAGAAGTAAATCCACCACAGCTGTTTATTGGCTGAGGCTGCGTTACTATAGACGGGGCTTCATTTATTATTTGGAAGTAAAATTCAACTTGATCATTTCTTCTTGGCACTAGAGAATAATCATGTTCAATATAGCGCCCTCGGTTATCAATAGTTCCGAGATCAAAACTTACAGGACTATTTCCCATACGTCCATCATAATCGGGATCACTTGCGCCGAAACCTGCTTCAAATAAGTCATAACAACCATCACCATCACTATCGGAATCGAATAAATCGGTCAGACCATCTGAGTCGGTATCTAAGAATAAATCGATGAGTTCCATTCGACTGAAATACGAGCTGATTATAGTGGGTTCTTTTTGATAATGCTCAAAAGTTACTCCATTAATATTTTTCGCATAAAATTCAAAGGGAGCTGAATTGATGGGATTTGTATTAAATTTAAACCGAACCTCAGCACCTGTAAACTGAAGAACTCCTGTTTCGTATACGCCATCAAAATCAGTATCCACAAGCAAGCGGTCTCCGGGATCCCAAAGACTGATGTTGTCTTCATCCGAAGGTGTACTCCAAATGAAATAATCTTCGGGGTTATCCGCCCTATTTTTAGTAGTATCCTCGATTATTTTTAAGGCAACATTTTGAGACATACTCAGCGTATAGCTGCTGCTTGAATTCATAGAAGGAGCTAATTGAGATTCAAAAAAACCTGCAACAGTTCCGATAAATGAATTTCCAGAAGCTCCGGAAATTACCAAGGCAGAACTCAGCGTAATATCACTTTCTGAAGAAGGATTTAAGGGATCAAGTAAATTTACAGAAACGGTGTTATTGGACTCAACTTGATCCAAAATCCCATCATTGTCATTGTCTAGATCAAAATTGTCAATAATCCCATCTTGATCAAAATCTGGTGGGCAAATGCTGATTGGAATGATTTGAGACATATAACTTGTTCCGGAGCATGTAATTAATCCGATTACGGAGTAATCACCAGGCACAGTAGGATTAAAAGTACTAGAATTGGCGCCGCTGACAGGATTGTTTTGATTTGTTAAAGGGTTTTTTTTATACCATTGTAGTGAGTCAAAATTACCTTCATTACTGACATTTAGAATAACATTTGAAACACCCTCTGGCGAAATACAAGTGCCTAGTTTTGAGGCGTTAAAGTCAATATCTAAGTCTGGGGGAGAAGGGAACCCTGAGTAAAAACTACCCGAACTTGCTGACCCATTAAAATTAAAATATGCTGCATACAATTCTGCTGAACTACTAACGCTAATATTGCCATTAAGGCCTCTTACCTTGTAGGTAATATAATCAGGTTTTCCCGATACATCAGACGGCCCAAAAAGCTGAACAGAACCAAGATTTTCAATTCGTGTTTCGTTGATTTTAACTTCAGCATCTCGTTTGGTTACAACGGTTATACCTCCCGAATATACAATATCTCCAATGTCTTCAATTTGAGCAATATTGTCAATATTCCCTCTATTTTCACAACTTAAAGGAGGCACAAAAAACATTCCTTGATTAGCTTCAGACGTTCCTCCAATTCCTTGATAAGCAAATACATTTTCAGAAGAACGGACATAAAGGTTTCCGCCAATGTATTCATTTCCTTCGATTACGATATGATCTCCAGCAGCCAATGGATTTGTGTTTACAGGATTGGTTTCGTCATTCAGCCAAATATAAGTATCGTCTTGGTGCGCAACTAAAAGAACGTTCTCATAAGAATCTTGTCCATCTCCTCTTACAAATATGTATTCATTTCCAATTTTGTCAGCACCAACGATTTGGTCAAAACCATAATCTCGTGCTCCTCCATTTCCAAAACTACCGTTTGCAGAACCACAATTTACAACAACGGGTTTGTCAGAACTTATAAGAGTTCCAATTAAACCATCACGGTTTGGGTTAATTACATTTCCATTATCATTGGTCACTTTGAGGGCAACAATATAGCTATCCCCTTTATTTAAAATTATATTTTGAACTGGAAATTGATTATATCCAAAGTTTCGAATCACTAATCCAGAAGTAATATTGTTTGATAAGTCAACTCTTGTATCATCTTCTGTAGCCATTATAGAGGCGAAGTTCAAATAGTTGCTTTGTGGAGATCCGAGGTTGTTGTATGTACCGACTCTAAATTCTGTTCCGAGCGCATTTTCTCCTTTACTAACCAAAGCTCCTGCCTGTGCATATCCTCCGGCATTCATCCGAACAGAAACGTAAATTGGAGCATCTGCTTCAATGATAAACCCCCTGTTGGATTGAACTCTACTGGTTGTGTTTGGATTAACCATTAAATGAGAGTATCCAGAATTAGAAACAGTATATTGGTAGGGGTTTTCGCGAGATACTTGACCCTCAATATGAGATGTAGGTTCTGTTCCGGCTGGAATTATGGTAAAAGAAACCAAATTCTCATTGGGGGTAGAAATATAAAAATATTGATCTAAGGGATTGGCGTTTCCTTCATCAGAACTCGTTAAAGGTGGTATATAATGAACTTTACTTAGCTGACCGTATCCATGAAGTCCAAAAAAAAACAAGCCATATAGAATGACTTGTTTTAAATTAAATTTTAAATGAAACATGAATTATGCTAAGTCTAATCGTTAAGATCCAATACCTTTTTTAAGGTGCTATGCGCTTCTTCTAGATGAGCTTTTCCAATACCATTTGCGGTTTTTCTTTTTGATCGAACTAACTTATAAAGCTTCATCAGTTGCATTCTTGCTGCAGCACGAATGTCTGATTGACCAACATTAATGACTGTTACACCTCCGAAGCGACGTTGATTTTCAGAAAGTTTCTGATCTTTTGTCAACAGATAAGCCAATCGCTCAATATGTGCTCGCTGAAGGTTTCTTCTGTAAGTGTCTGGTGTTTTTCCAGCCTTAACATCTTTCCATAATCCATCTGTTAAATTAGACATTACACCAATTAATCCAAATGAATTTGATCCGTTCAATGTTTCGTTTTCGATAACCCGCGCCAAACGATCAAAACTTAATAATTGGTTCAGAGTTCTAACTTGTAATCCTCTAATCTTCTCAACAGTTCCAGCTGCTTTTACTTTGCTGATTATGTTTTTATCTAACATCCAGTAAGGGGTGTTAAATAATTGCTGATGAAGAAAATTCATACTATTCAGTTGTCGACCTCTAGGCACATGAGTAAATACTGCACCATCTTGTTCGTAGGTTTTATTGTATTGATAAACCCCTCCAACATTAGAAGCTACATGACCCATATAACGATTAAACTGGCTAAATACTTGATTGTAAAGTTCACCTAAATCATCATAGTTTTTTCCATTTTCATAGGTCCATTCGATTAGTTTAGGCACAATACGCTTTAGATTTGCAATTCCATAATTACTAGCTTTAACTGCATCGTCACCAAGATCCTCTGTTTGAGAAGATGGATCAATTACTGGTCGCTGTTGACGCCCAAAGCGATAAATAGGGTCATCTGCCTTGTCTAATATCCATTGATTTAAAGTAGCTTTTTCTTCATCTGCTGTTTGATTAAGAATTGGACGATACCCCCAGTTAATAGAGTGCTTGTCGTAAGGTCCAACATTAGGCATAAGCGCAACTCCTTTGTCTTCGGGTTGAGCTATATAGTTAAAACGCGCATAATCCATAATGGACGGAGCAGTTCCATACTTTTGAGTAAAGGTTGCAGAGCGTAATGAGTCAACCGGATAGGCAACACTACTTCCCATATTATGAGGTAATCCAAGTGTATGACCAACTTCATGTGATGAAACAAAACGAATTAAACGTCCCATTATTTCATCTTTAAAAGCAACTCCTTGGGCTTCGTCGTTAATGGCAGCAGTTTGAACAAAATACCAATTACGCAGAAGAGTCATAACGTTATGATACCAGTTAATGTCTGATTCAAGAATTTCTCCTGATCGAGGATCGCTAACGTGAGGACCATTTGCATTAGGAATAGGGGAGGCTAAATAACGAACCACAGAATAACGTACATCTTCTGGAGACCAATCTGGATCTTCTTCAACAGTCGGAGGATCTTTAGCAATAATTGCATTTTTAAATCCGGCAGCTTCAAAAGCAACTTGCCAGTCTTCTATTCCTAATTTGATGTAAGAACGCCATTGTTCTGGAGTAGCACGGTCGATATAATAAACAATTTGTTTTTTAGGTTCAACCAATATTCCTTGCTCAAATTTTTCTCGGTCCTCTTCTTTAACTTCTAAACGCCAGCGATCAAGATAAGTTAGCTCTTTACTTTCTTGAGCAGGAAGTCCGTAATCTACTTGACTACGAGCAAACCAACCTACACGCTTGTCAAAATGACGACGTTTCATAGGAGTCTCAGGAAGCAAAATCATAGAATTATTAATTTCAACAGAAAAGGCCTGGAGACTTCCATTAGATGGCGGCTCAGAAGCTTTGTATGTTTTTACATGTCTTGCCTCAATGTTTAAAGGATAGGACTTAATCGATTCTATATACGAACGTTTTGTGTCCGCTGAAGAAATCTTATATCGTTTTTTATATCGAGAAGAAATTCCCAAAGTCTTTACATCGTCTGTAAAAAGTTTTGTTACATCAATTAATGAAGAAGGATTCAAGGAATCATTTCCTTTGGTTTCAATCTTGAAACTAGCAATGATGGGTTCAAAGTTTGAATTAGCAACAGCTTCAAAAATAGGGAGACTATCTGAGGCTACATTCTCGTATGATACAATGCGTAATAAAATTTGCTTTCTTTTTTTGACCCAACGTACTACTTGAGTATTTTGTTTTCCACCGCCAAAACCAAGTCCATTGGCAGTTTTAGCAATACGAGTCACCATCAACATTTCTTTGCCTAATAGGGCATCTGGAATTTCATAGTAGAACTTTCCGTCCACATCGTGAACAGCAAAAAGCCCTTGATCTGAAACCGCTTTCTTGGTAATGATTTCATCAAAGGTTTTTTCTTTTTTATCTTTTTTGTCAGATTTTGATTTGTCTTGCCCCTGAACATTAAGCGTTACAAAGGCTGCAAGTGTTAGTAATAAAAAAAGCTTTTTCATTTTATTTATTTATTAATATTAGCTCAATATACATTAAACATCTTTTTTTTCTTCAAAAACCTGCCTAATATTATTGATTTTGACCTTGTGTTGTATTTTATTTTGATCGGGTATATTATAAATAAAATAAGCCATAAGTAAATATAGTAAATAAAGTGTCATTTAAGATGTGTATTCAAATAAAAAAAAATACGCGCCTTTTTCAATTAGAGCACTGTTTCACAAGTTTTTTTTTGGTGAAATTCTTTACTTTCTCCATATTGAAATAAATCACTAGATTTGGATATGTTTCAAAATCAGTTTTTTATAAAAAAAATCTTGTTTCTTATTATGCTGTTTTTTTCATTTACTTCAAATGCTCAAAGTAAAAAAGAGCGAAGATTGGCAAAGAAAATTGAAAAGATGAGTAATCCGAAATGGCTTAAAATTCAGAACACTAAAGCCTCTTTTATTGACAATAAGAATTCTTACATAGCCAAAAACTCTTTTGATGCACGCTCTCAAAATAACGGTCGTTTGAACAACAAGGGAAGAAAGAATTTGATGTACGACAATGTTGGTATTAACAGAAACTCAAACTACGACTATGATCGAATTGAGTCTAGGGTCATTCAGATTGCACTTTTTTTGCCTGAAATAACAGAACTAGAAGTTCAAATAGAGATTAATTGCGGTGAAGGGTACAAGGACATTCAATATTTAGTAATTGTAGAGGAGGACTTGAGGGTGTTGCGTTCATTTAATACGCAAGAAAATTTTGTTCGTGACATTAAAGTAACCGACCTCAATGTTTTTAGAAAAATCGAATTGGTGCATGCAACTTTATGTAAATAGATGAAGTTTTTGAACGGATATATAGCCCTTATTTTACTGTTCTTGTTTTCAGTAATAATTGGTGCGTCAATTTGGGAAATTTTTTACGCAGAATTTACAGATGGTTTTATGCCTTTTATAACCGTTTTTTCAGCAGCTGTTTGGGTGTTTTTAATTTTCTATTTATTTAAAAATTTCAAAACCCTTGATTCTAAAGTTTTATTGAAGTGGGGGTTAGGCTTTGGATTTTTGTTCTTTTTTAATGTTTTAGTAGAGCAAATTGCACTTCCTTTTTTAGATTTAGATGATACGCCTAAAAATGACATTTACTTTCAGATTTGGTGGATTTGTGTTTTGTTTTGGTTTTTATTTGGGTGGGTTATACTCAAAAAAAACAAGGTCAAAATAATTTAGATTTTCTAAAAAGATATTCCAATAGAAAAATAATGAAGACCCGAAGCACCTAAATTAAGAGTCCCTAGGTTTGAGGTATAGTGATATGAAAAAAGATATCGATTATAATTTAACCCAAAAACCGGAGTAAAATGACTGTAGTATTGTGGCGGCATATTTGGAGCAGAACTAGTCTCAATTTCTAAAAAATTCCTTCTAAACGATCCACCTACCCATAAACGGCCTTTATTTATTAGGCGATATAATTTAAGGTTTAGATCCAAACTAGTTTCATTTATTTTTTCAAGGTATTGAACCAAAAAGGAGGGTTCCATATTCCAGCCGTTATCAAAATAGATTTCATATTGAAGTGAAGCGAGGTAATGCTTAAACCTGGAAGAGTCGAAATTTTCATTTCCATCTTCCATACTTGTTTTAGAATTATTCATGGTAATGTTCTTAACCGAAAACTGTGCAGATAGATGCGTAGAAACATAAGCTGCTCCAGCATCCAAGGTAATATATCCAGTTCCACTAGAATTGTTGTTTAATAACGGGTCAGTAATTCGCGGGTCAAAGCTACTTTGATTCAAGTTGTAATTAGTAGATCCAACACTGATTCCAAAAGAGAGTTCTTTGATGTTGTCATTTTTTGTAGGAAAAGATCTACGGGTAGTCCAAACTTCATTATTTAAATACAAACGGTATCCAAAAGTAAGGTAAGATGAGTTTTTGGAATGATACCCGTTGTGGTCTTTGATAAGCTGTAATCCAAGAATGGCGTTTTTGGTAGCTTTGTATTCTAAGGTTAATAAGTCAGTTCCTGGAGCATCGGGTATATTAAACCATTGTTGGCGACTTCCAAAATTGAGTCTTATGTTTTTAAGGTTTGTACCTACCATAGCTGGATGAACCATGTATAAGTTTTCGGATAAGTATTCGTTAAATAACGGAACAAAACCCTGTGCATTTCCTTTTTGGAAATACCCAGTGATTAAAATAATTAAAATAAATTTTTTAAATAGTAATTTCATTATTTAAGTCTTAAAAGGCTAAAATGCCCTTTACGTTCTTTTCCATTATCAAAATACACACGAAACCAATAATCGTCTTGAGGCAATATTTTTCCGTTATATGTCCCATCCCACCCGGGACCCAAAGGATCCAGGTCAAGCAATAATTTTCCAGTTCGATCATAGACATACACACGTGTGTTGGGCTGGAAGTTTTGTCTAACTCCAAGAATATTCCAGGAATCATTAATTCCGTCTCCGTTGGGGCTAAAAAACTTCATATGCCCCAAAATAGAGAATTCTATTTGACTCGTTCCACAACCATTTTTATCACGAATATATAGTGTATAAATACCGGGAAGCAAATTAGTAAAATATGGTAGGTCTTGAAAATTTTCAAAGGGATCATTAACAGAAAACTCATAAGCTCCCGTCCCCAGATTAGCTATTAAGATTTCTACAGAACCCGTATCTCCCTCTAAATCGATTACTGTTAAATCTTCTTGTGTTAATGATGCTACCTCAGAAGAATTCAATGAAATAGTGATTTTTTTAGAGCAGTTAGTTCCATCTGTTGTGGTAGCAGTTACCTCATAATTCCCACCCTCATAGACTAGTATTTGTGCATCTTCCCCTTCAATGTTTAAAGGGTATTCTATGTCATTCTTTGTCCAAGAATAACTGTATTCGCGATCGTCAATCGAGGCTACTCCAATCCTAACAGGGTCAAGGTTTACGCAAACAATATTGATTTGATCTGTACGGTCAAATTTAGGCAATCTGTTTACTCTTAATGCAGCAACATTTTCGAGACCTAAGCAAGAAATTGTATTGAGATCCACGTTGTCAACACGCGCCCAGATTTCTTGGTTATAGGGAGTTTGCATGGTGTATTGATCTGTTTGGTTTTCCATGGTAATTACATTTTGACGAAGAGAGGCATCTGTTTCTTTAGAGTAAAAAGTTATCTCAATATTTTGAAGAGAGAATTTAATATCCGAGTTTATGAGTTCATTTCTTAATGTATTAAAGGTTTCATAGCCCCAAATTTCGATTCCGAGACTCAGTGTTTTTAACTCCGTTTCACAGGTTTCAAATTCCATAAAAAAATCCGAGTCAATAAGACTGGCTCCAACCTTAATAGTCAATGAAGAGGTTTCAGAACAATTGGAGGGTGTATTAATTTTTACATAAAGCTGTTCTTCAAAATCTGTATTTGTGTAGTTTGTAGGGTTTGTTATTAAAGTAGCGGGCGCGAAGTTTGAATCGGAATAAAATTCAAAGGTTTCACTAGCACTATTAAGAGAAATTAAAGATCCAAAAGCGTTAAGATTAAAAACAGTTCGACCATCATTAAGCTCATCATTATCACATTGTTCTATAATTAAATTTGGGTTTATAATAATTGGATATTGGTGAACGATTGCAGTTATAGGTGTTCTCGTCTCACTTGCGCAGTATTCTGGGATCAAGTCGATCCAATAGGTTGTTGTGGCGCTGGGTAATACAGAAAACGAAGTTCCTATAAACAAGACGGAACTCCCCGTTTCACTTCCATACCAATTAATTTCTGAAACAGAGGCACTTACAGTAAGTGTCTGGATTTCTCCAGAGCAAGCCTGAGAATTCTCGGCACTGATTATTCTTGGCATTACAAGTTTTGTAAATGCAGAAATATTTATTTCTGGATCTCCAGGCGAACCACCATATTCAACAACATACCCTTTTGCCTGGTAAGGTCCTGAACTTTGAGCATTATTTGGTAAATCATTCCAAGAACCTGTAAAACCAATACTAGGGTCTGTAATGTGAGCATAATCTTCGTTCCCCGCATTGTTGGGTTCTCCTGAATTCCAGTTGGCATAATTTGGTGAGCTTCCACTTGAAAGACCATTCCAAAAAACAGTACCCGCTTCAGGCCCTGTTACCCATTTCCAAGTCCCTTCTTCCTCTTGGTCCGACCCCCCAATCCACCCAACACCAGTGGTTAGTTTTCCAGACATATCGGCCTCTTCTTGAGAGAGTATAGTTACTAAATATCCTTTAATTCCGAAGTAATCTTTATTTTCTGCTTCAGTTTTTGCTTGGGACCAAGGAATACTTAGACTCGGAACAAACTCATAAAAATGCTGGGTAGAAGGAAGGTAATTTGCACTTCCAACGGTAATCGAAAAAGTTTTATCGTTTGTGGGATTTGGGTTGCTGCTATAAAAAACAACATTTTTGACAGCGTTTACAAGGTATATATAGTTTACCTCCTGGGTTAAAGTGCTTTCGAGGGTTAGTTTAGCTTCTGCTGGGTTCCAGCTGCTAGTTACATTGTCGTGCGCTCCGCTTAGACTAAGTATATCTTCTCCAGCAACATAACCCTCAGAAATCTGAATATAAATAGTCATTGTAACCTCACTGTTGTTATCTACAATAGAAAAATCTGTAACTATAGGTTGCTCAGATAAGGAACAGTATGCCTGAAACCCTTCTGCACTTATTGCAGGCGGACCACCAGTTTGTGCAACAAGAATGTTGCTTGCTAGAATTAACAAAAAGGATGTTATTGTCTTTTTTGGAGAAACTAAATTTAACAAGCTGGACTTTTTAATTCTTTAGATTTTCTTTAAATACAGGTAGCCAAAGATAAAAATAGTAATAGCTTTTTAAGCTAGGTTTGACAATAATAATCAGTGTGTATAATTTAGTAAATGTTTTCAAAAACATTACTAAAAAAACATGCGCCTTATTAAGCACCTGTTTAATATACATATAGGGGAACCTTTAAGCTGCCTTAAAAGTTTTTAATTTCTCAATTAATTTAGGAAGAACATCAAAGGCGTCTCCAACAATTCCATAATCTGCAGCTTTGAAAAAAGGTGCTTCAGGATCTATATTGATTACGACTTTTACTTTACACGAGTTAATACCGGCTAAATGCTGAATCGCTCCAGAAACTCCAATTGCTATGTATAAATTTGAAGCGACAGGCTTTCCAGTTTGTCCAACATGTTCACTGTGGGGTCTCCATCCCATGTCAGACACAGGTTTAGAGCATGCGGTTGCTGCTCCTAATATTGAGGCTAACTCTTCAACTAAATGCCAGTTTTCGGGACCTTTTAATCCACGACCTCCAGAAACTACAATATCTGCATCGGCTATGGTTATTGTTCCCGTTACCTTTTCGACAGAAGAAACCACCATAGAGCTAGATGCCTCATCAGTTGTCATACTAGTTTGTTCCGGAGTACTTTGAGTTTCAATTATTCCAAAAGCATTACTAGACAATCCAATGATGTTTATGGGTTGGTTTGAGGTGACTGTGCTGAAAGCTTTACTTGTATAACAACTTCTTTTAAGTGTTAGAGGTTCTGTGCTTGAAGGTAATGCAACTACATTTGAAGTGTACGCTGCGGTTAATTTAACTGCGAGTAAAGGAGCCAAATATTTGCTATTTGCACTTGAGCTAATAACTACAAGATTTGCTTCTTTTTCAGAAGCTACTTGAGCAATTGCAGCTGCGAATTTTTTTGCAGAAAAGGTTTCTGAAAAACCTCCTGTAAGGTTTACCACATGATCAACTCCGTATGCGCTTAGGGCGCTTCCATCTTCTTGATTAAAGGTAACTGCAACTAATTTTTGTCCCGTTTGATCTGCAAGAGCTTTTCCATAAGATGCAACTTCAAAAGCAGATTTTTTAAAACTTCCATTTTCAGACTCTGTGTATGCTAATACTGCCATAATTTATTTTTTCAAAAAGGGGTTATATAACTTTTGCTTCGTTATGAAGTAAATCGATTAAGGTGTCTATATCGTCGGCATCAACTAATTTAACTGCTCCTTTAGCAGCGGGTTCTTCAAAAGAAGTAACCTTTGATGATGCAACTGCATCTGTTGGAGGAATAACATCAAGAGGTTTTTTTCTAGCCTGCATAATTCCTCTCATATTAGGAATAATTAAATCAGATTCTTCAACCAATCCTTTTTGAGCTCCAAGAACCAAGGGTAATCCGCTGGTAACAATCTCTTTACCACCGTCAATTTCTCGCGCAGCTGTTGCTTGACCGTTTTCAACTTCCAAAGAAATACAGTTTGTGATGTATTCATAGTCTAACATACCAGCTACTAATCCAGGAACCATTGAGCCGTTATGGTCAATAGATTCTCTTCCTGCAATTATCAGGTCGTAAGACTCTTTTTCGCAAACAGAAGCAATTTGTTTGGCAACAAAAAATCCATCTGTTGCAATTGCATCCACTCGAATTGCTTTGTCGGCACCGATAGCAAGACATTTTCTAAGAATTGGTTCACAACTAATATCTCCTACAGTAAGAACAGTAACTTCTGCCTGTTGTTTTTGTTGTAACCAAACGGCTCGGGTTAGTCCAAATTCATCATTAGGGTTAATAATGAATTGCACTCCTTGAGTATCAAATTTTGTATCTGAGTCAACAAAATTTATTTTTGATGTAGTATCGGGTACATTACTAATACAAACTAAGATTTTCATATAATTCCTTTAATAAGTTTCTTTTTAGATTTAGTTCTAGTATTTTGCATTAAAACGCAAAAAAAATAATGCGTGACTATTTTATACAAAAATGACAAAAATTTTATTAAATTTCAATTTAATTTCAATTTAATTTAATTTTTTAAAAAATTAATATAGTAACAAAAAATAAGCTACAAAGAGATATTTATGAGTAGTTTGAATACAAAAAGAAAAAGAGGAAGGCCAGTTGCTTCAGAGAAGCTCGATAAGCAAGTTTTACTTGAGGCTGCTTTAGATATTTTTTCTGAATTTGGTTTTGAAGGAGCACAGCTTAAAGAGGTAGCTGCTAGGGTAGGAGTTACTACTCCATTGATTAGTTACCACTTCGAGAATAAAGAAGATTTATGGAAACAATCTATAATTCACTTGTCTAAAGAGATCATGCAACGCTATGAAGAAGTTCGGTTGTTGAATAAAGACCTTAACGGCATAGCCTTGCTTAAGGCATTTACAAAACATTATTTGTATTTGATGGCTGAATTTCCATCGATGTATAAAATTTTACTTCAGGAAATGGGCAGAAAATCTTGGCGTTATGACTTTGTAAGTCAACATTTATTAATGCCGGTAGTTTGGTTCAGTCATAAACCAATTTCTGAGAGTAAAGATTTAGAAGAATTTAAGTCCATTCCAGTAGCTAATTTTGTTAGTATTATGTTTGGAGCAACCAGTAGTTTCTTTGTTCTAGCTCAAACTCTAGAGGCAGAGTATGGTATTTCTCCATTTACAAAAGAAAATATAGAAATGCATGCTAATATCATGAATGACCTTATCTTTAAGCAATTCGAATGACCTAATATAAAGAGTACCCCCCTAACCCAAATCTAAAACCTAACCTAATGATCTTAAAAGATTTCACTGAATTCAAATCTCTACTTGGCACTACCCTAAAACCTTCAGCTTGGCTCGAGGTTGAGCAAGAAATGATTGACCATTTTGCTGCAGCAACCAAAGACTATCAATGGATTCATGTAGACCAGCAACGCGCTGAAAAAGAATCACCCTACAAGGCAACAATTGCTCATGGCTTTATGTCGATCGCTTTGATTCCTAAATTCTTAACGGAAGTTCTAGATGTATCTTCCCTTAAAATGGCATATAATTATGGCCTTGAGGAAGTTCGTTTTCCATACCCTGTTGTAGAAGGTTCTTTTTTGCGAGGCATAGTTCAAGTCGAAAGTATTGAAGATCAAAAGTTCAATAGTCTTAAGATTGTTTGGAAAGTTACTGTTGAAATCAAAGGAGCGCGAAAACCAGCTTGCGTTGCCAAAATGATTACAATAGTTTACGAATAATATTTTTTGGCAGTCTGTTTAAAGGAAATTTGTATCTTTGAGCATAAAATTTACTCTACTTCAGAGAAAAAGAAGTTGTGTTGCTTGCATGAAAATGCAAGAGGTTTGTAGAAAACCAGTGAGAAGCTTTCCAATGATTTGGAGGGCTTTTTTTATTTCAGACAACTTTAATAAACCTTAAAAACAACAACACAACGAGTTAATTCTTTGTTTATCAGATAATTAAACAAAATAACGGTGTTATTTTTTTAATAAAAAAAGTCATTTAGAACATACTCTTTTTCAACTTCTGTTAGATTAAACAGAGGTTAATGTTTAAAAGGGAATTCTGTTTCTTAACGTAATTTTCAGAAAACACAACTGCATTTTTTCGTTTTCTAATTCATCATGAGATTGAAGTTTATGATTTTCATTACTCCAAGTTAGATTTTGAGAGTAGTAAGCCAGAATAATGCAATTAATAAATGTAGTTGATTTATATAGTAATACTATTTAAATAGAAAATACATCCATATCTTACTAATAAATTTAAAAACTATATTATGAAAAAAACTCTATAACTTGTTGATTGACAACGTGTTAAAGAGTAATTTAAGTGGTACCTCCAGTACTATAACCAAATTTATAAGTCACTGATAAACAAGATTATATGACTTTAAATATATTAAATTTGGAACAAATATTGTTCCATTTGGAACATATCTTGTTCTAACTTATGTTAG
>Ga0209716_1000091_pt1 | contig 91130 bp, 78 predicted proteins | sample COGITO_mtgs_1205_FD_184811 | JGI IMG/M metagenome (GOLD analysis project Ga0209716, IMG submission 184811) | Pelagic marine microbial communities from North Sea - COGITO_mtgs_120531 (SPAdes) (version 2) | ecosystem: Environmental > Aquatic > Marine > Epipelagic ... | reverse complement strand
GTGTTTTTTCTTGGCAAAACGCAACAAGGCCATATCAATTAAACCGAAATGAGTAATCGTATTTGCTGCCCATCCAAAACCGATGACTTCGACTAATCCGATTCCGGGTTTGCCGTCACTGTTTACACCAGTCCAAATAGACTGATTTCCGATATTAACAAAATCTGCCCAGCTACTTGGAAGAGTGAACCCTAAGACATCTAAAGAAAGTGCTGGCATTAAAACAATTGCCCCACTAGCAAACATAGTGAATAACCATGGGGCACAAATGCCCGAAAAGTCTGAAACTGCTTTGAAACCATATATGGCAACAAACACTACAAACATTCCTACGAGTAGAACAATTAATACAAACCACAAATTCGTTGGATACCAATCGAGCTGTGCAGGAATTCCAAAGGCAAATCGGACTGCGGTAGAAGACACAGTAACCATTGCAGCTGAAATGACAGTGAATATTAGAATATTCGCCCAGTTATATAATTTGGACATCGAATCACCAGCAATTTTATTGAGGTAAGTATACAGACTTAGACGGGTTTCAACAGCAATTGGACTTGTAATCAAAGTCCAACTTAAAACGGCCAAAACATTTCCAATGAGCAAGCCAAGAATAATGTCCATTGTCTTTGCGCCTAAAGCAACAAAAGTTGCTCCAATGACAAACTCTGTAGCTGCGACATGTTCTGCTGCATACAAGCCAGCAAAATGAGTCCAATTGTGTAATTTATGCTTAGGAACAGGAAGCTGCTCTTCATGCATGTTTTCGAATTGCTGAAAATCAGTTATTTGGTTCATTTTTATCTTTTAATTACGGGTAATACTAACTATTATAGTACTAAAGTGAGATGATAAGGGCTTTTGATTGGGTTAATTGGCATACATAAAATAACTATTCCAAAAATTTTTCTTGTGTCCTATATCCCTATATTTTTTATATCCCTAAAATACAAAAAATAATATTTATATATCCTTTTTTCATTTGCGGAGTTTGGATTAAGTCCGGTGAAAATTTGTAATATCCTATGCCTAGTTTGAGGGAGTTATACTTGATAAGTTTGTATTAAAAAATTCTCTTCGACCGTCGCAACAAAACAAAGATTAACTTGTTGTAGTTAGTGACATATTATCTTTTAAAGATATTTTTGAAAATAATTGAATTGTATTAATGGTCTCAAGTAAATCGCTTCGCCATATTTTAAAGTTCGATATTTCAAAAGAGTTATCTACTAAAACAATAAAACGGTTATACTATTATAGTGTGGCCGTTTTTGTATTTTTACAGCATGTTAAAAAATATTATTTACATCTTTTCCCTTGTTTTGTTAGCCTCATGTACCAAATCAACAAACACTTCTTCTATCAAGGTTGTTGGTGAAATGAGAGATGTGATGTGGAAAGGAGATTTGAAAGGTAAGATTGCAACAGATTCATTAAATAACAAAGAAACCTATGGAATAGGACCTGTTGAGTTTTTGAAAGGAGAAATAGTAGTATTTGAAGGACAAACCTTTGTGTCGAAGGTTATTGACAGTGTTTCTCATAAGGTAACTAAAATCCCCTCAGTCAAGGCTCCCTTTTTTGTATATAGTACAAATAGTGAGTTAAACGTTTTTGAAGTAACTCTTGAAAATTACTCGCTAAAAGAAATAGAAGAACATATTGATTCTATTTATAAAAATTATGACCAACCGTTGTTGATACGTATTGATGGGGTTTTTAATAAAATGAAACTTCATAGTGTTAATTTACCTGAGGGTGAGCAAGTGTCATCGCCAGATGAAGCTCACCAAGGATTAACTCAATATGAGTTGAATGGTATTAGCGGATCTTTAATAGGTTTCTTTTCTCGCCATCATAAGGCTGTTTTTACGCATCATGATAGTTTTTTCCATGCGCATTTTATCTCCGACGATCGTCAAGTATTAGGACATATCGATGAACTTAACTTTAATTCTTCTAAAGTAACCCTGAAAGTTTCAAAGTAATTTTTTCGTCTGTGAATAGGTAATCAAAATTCAAACACCTGAACCTTTCATAATAAGAGTCATTATATGATGAGTGTCAATCAATTCTCTTGGAGTAAAACTTAAGTTCGATATTTCAATAGAGTTATCTACTACACAAGACGGATCAGTATTACTACTGGTCCGTTTTTTATTTGCATCATCATTACCTCCTGTAAATGAGTGAATCAAACCGAATATGGGGTTAAGATTTAAAGTTCGAGAAGTTCTGTCTTCAGGGTTCTGCATCTTTGAACAAAAGGGTAAGGGAATCAAAGTTTGAAGGTTTTGTGTTCTTTGTATATTAAATGAAAATAATCACTTATGTCCTACTCTTCCAAAATTCGCATCATTGCCTTCGCAGACTCTTCTCCTATCAACTGAATACGATCACGTGGCGTGTCATCTCCAATTTCATAAGTAACTCCGACTGCGTTGTGTCCATATAAAAACCATCCCTTCGAAACAGGTTTGGTGCTGTTACTCGACTGTTCATTTACCTTATAATCTGGAATGTGGTGTTCGAGTGAAGAAAACCACTTCGGTAAAAATTCAGGAAACGAAGTTGACTCTCGTTCTTTGTTGGTATAAAAAACATCATACCATGTAGAGTGAAAATCAAGTCCCAATACAAGTTTAGAATTATTTTTCTTGAGCACTTGAGTTATGTAATCTACCGTTATTTTTATTTCTGGTTGATGATAAAAAGACCAATCCCGGTTGGTGTCTACGCCACCAGCATTATGCCTCCAATGTCCTAGATCAACTCCATCAGGGTTCATTAGTGGAAAAGCTAGAATTCGATAGTGTTCTAAAAAACTTGTTGACAATTTATTTTCTTCTAGGATTGTAGATAAAAATGCTTGAAAAGCAAAGTAACCTGTTACTTCTGGTGGATGCTGTCGCGTTAACAGAACAAGAACAGGCTTGTTTTTGGCAGTCCCTTTATAAATATCCAAAACCCGAAATGGTCTTTTTAATCTTGTTTTTCCTATTGTTTTTGATCGCACAAAACTTTCTTTTCCTTCGATCAACTGATCTACCCATGAATACACTATACTGCTTGTATGTAATTCTTGTCCCGAAACAGTTTTGGCTATAGCGTTAATTTGAAGTTTCAAAGAGCTAAAGTTTTCATCGTATTGAAAATTAAGAGAATCTGCAACCGACCAAACCCCATTTGATTTGATTTTTGGGATATATCGATGTTTGTATTTACCAGGGTATTTAAATTTTAGTGTTATTTCTTTGGCCGAGGAACTCCAAACATTAAATGCATAAAAAGGACTGTGGTTAATCGGTTCGTTTTCTGGCTGGATAAATACAATGTAGGTACTATCATTTAATTGATCAACTGCATTTAATCGGGCTCCTTCAAATTGATTGGAAAAAGATACTCCCGACTCAGCAAATATAAAGGTTCTTTTCTGCTGGTAACTTATGGATTTAGTTTCTGTATCTACTCTATCTTTGAAAAGAACTTCTGGTGCACTGGCACAACCCACGAAAAGAAAGAAGAATAAAGTCGATTTACAAATAAAGAACTGGAATGGTTTCATTAAATAATTTTATTAAAATTAACCTAAATATTTTAAACTATATAAATATCAAATTTGTTTTGATCTATTCTTTGGGTCTAATTTTATATTTCGATAGAGTTATCTACTAAAACCATTATACTCTAATAATGTGAGCGTTTTTTATACTTAGAGTATGCTAATCAATTTTTGGTAATTTAAATAAATCCTCAACCCTACAATTTAAAGTTTTCGAAATCTTCAAAGCTAATACCGTAGAAGGAACATAGACTCCATTTTCGATAGCATTAATACTCTTCCTTGAAACCTCGGCTCTTACTGATAATTCTTGCTGAGTTAAACCAGCAGACTTCCTCAGTTGTTCTAAATTATTTAAAAGTTTTATATGGTTCTTGCCCACAATTATTTTTTTTCAAATTCTTCAACAGCATTGGTTAATTCTTTTCCAGTATTTGGATATAGGTATCCAGCAATCAAAGTACCAATACCTATTGCAGCAACCAAAGCTCCAACAGCTTCTAAAATACTTCCAAGCGCTAAAAACCCAAGAAGATAAAGACCAATGCCAACAAAAATTGTTATGACTCCATTTCTTCGATAATCTATTGGCTCTTTTTTTCTTTCATCAAAAATACGTAGCAAGTCGTCTAATTTAGAAGCGTCGTCTAAGTGTTTGGATATCTCTATTATAGTTTTATTCTTATCTTTACTCTCTTTATACTGCCAGTAAAATACACCAAGGGGAATAACAATTCCAGTAAGCATTCCCATGATTGGTATAATGATGTTTTGATCCATAATTTTATGTATGTTTTGTTAATGTAACGCAAACGTAACATTTTTTATAGTGAGTAGCAAACGTTACATCATAATAATTACTTTTATGTCTATTGATAAGTTGTACTATCCAATCTGTTACATTATTAAGTTCCTTCATGAAATTGTATGATTCGATTTTACAAAAGAAATATATATTAATGTGTTATTGTTGTTGAAAAAAAAGATTATATTAATTAAAAATTATTTTTGATGGAATCGGAAGTCAAGGTTGGTTTCCAAATAAAGAATAAAGACAGAGCTAACTTAACATTAATTGCAGTTAATTTAAGTAGCGTTTTCTTTTAAACCAAGACACATTCTATTCCATGACTTCAGTTGTTTCTGAGTCTTTTATAATTCTTTGAAAGCAACCTGTAATTTTAGTTAAACTATATTTTAAAGTAAATAATAAATCTCATATATGATCAATATTTCAAAAAAAGCACTGCTATTAACTACTTTTACCAGCATGCTTTTAGTATTAAATTCGTGCTCTAAAGACATTACTGAAGAAACCGCAGCTCCAAGAGTCACTTATACTTTAATCGTAACGGTGTCTTCTGGTGGTATTGTTGACGAGGCTGGAGGGATATATAATGAAAATACAGAAGAAGTTATCACTGCAACAGCAGATACAGATTTTGATTTTTCGGGATGGACTGGTGATGCTTCAGGCACTGATAATCCGTTGACCATCCTGATGAATAGCAACAAAACAATTGTCGCTAATTTTGTTGCTTCTGACGACGATATAGATGGTGTAATTAATGCTTTAGATCAATGTAGATTAACCCCAGAAGGCGAGAGCGTTAATGAACAAGGGTGCGCTTCTTTTGAGATAGACACAGACGGCGATGGCGTAAATGATGTTTATGATCAAGACAATACGACTAGACAAGGTGCTCCTGTTGACCAAAATGGAGTAATGTTAAATCCAGTTAACCTAGATGCCAATGGAGTTACTATTGTGGCAAATACATGGGCTATTGCGGGCGATGTTGGTCAAATTAATGGGACTGATATTACAGTTGTAAGTGAAGATCAGCTTCGTGTTAGGATAACAAACAATGAAGATGTATCCGGCGTATGCACTTCGGGTGTAACTAATATGAGCGCATTATTTGAAGGAGCAGGTACTTTTAATCAAGACATTTCTCATTGGGACACCTCAGCTGTCACCAATATGCAGTCCATGTTTTCAAACGCGACTGTATTCAATCAAGCAATTGGAAATTGGGACACTTCTAATGTTACTGACACACAAGCAATGTTTTCAAATGCTGTAGCTTTTGATCAAGATATCACAGCATGGGATACCTCTAATATAATTAATATCAGCTCGATGTTTAACGGAGCAGTCCTTTTTAATCAAGACATCGGAGGTTGGGATATCACAAGGGTAACTAATTTGACACGAATGTTTTATCGGGCAGAATCTTTTAACCAGGATATAGGAAGCTGGGATACTTTGGGCGTAACAAGCACTTCAGGTTTGTTTTGGTATGCCTTGGTATTTAATCAAGATATTAGCAGCTGGAATGTGTCTGATGTTACCGATATGTCTTTGATGTTTTATGGAGCTGAAGAGTTTAATCAAAACATTGGATCCTGGAACACTGCAAATGTCACCGATATGGGATGGATGTTTTTAAATGCAACTGCTTTCAATCAAAATTTGTCTGGATGGTGTGTTTCTAACGTAACTTCTGAAAATGAAACTTTTTCGGAAAATTCTGCACTAACAGAAGCCAACCTTCCAATATGGGGTACTTGTCCTAATAACTAAATCGTAATTCAATCCACTTATGATTTAAATATTTGATATTTTATAATAACACTGGAATCAAAACATACATAATTGTTATGTATTGGTTATCTTTTGTGTTCAAATCAAGGTCTTTTTTATTAAGAATATACTAGAAAAAGCACTAACGTTTGATATTTGCGTATATTTGTTAAACAAAAACTATATTTATAAAAAATAAAAGTAAACATGAAATCATATATCACTGTACTCGTTTCACTTCTACTCATCTCTTTTACTATTCCAAATGAAACTGCTGATGCTCAAGAATTTCAAGGAAAGGCATATTATTTTTCTCAGTCAAAAATGGATTTAGGTAATTGGGGAGCACGAATGAGTGAAGCTCAAAAAAAGCAAATGAAGAGTCGTTTGAAAGACAGACTGGAAAAAACATTTGTTCTTAGTTTTACTAAAGAAGAATCTTACTTTAAAGAAGAAGAAACTGTAGATGCTTATTCTGGAGCAACAGATTCTTGGGGAAGTAATTTTTCGAGAGGTCCTCAATACAAGAACATAAAAGAAAATAGACTTGTACAGGAACAAGAATTTTACGGTAAAAAATTCTTGGTAAAAGACAAATTACAAGAAATTGATTGGAAAATGGGCTCAGAGTCTAAACTCATAGGCCAATATATGTGTTTTAAGGCTACTGCATCTATACCATCATCTGATCTCAGCTGGTACAACTTTTCCTGGGCAGACAATTCAACACAAACCGATGACGGTTCTGTGGCGATGACTCAAATTGAGGCATGGTATACGCTACAAATTCCTTTGAGACATGGCCCAGCAGAATACTGGGGACTTCCGGGACTTATATTAGAAGTTAGTGCAGGAAACACAACCATGTTATGTTCTAAAATTGTCTTAAATCCATCAGAGAAAGTTGCTATTAAAAAACCTGAAAAAGGAAAAGAAATTACTAAGAACGGCTATCAAGAAACCATCAAAGGAAAGATGACGGAGATGAGAAATAACCGGGGTAGAAGAGGATCACAGCGCCTAAGAAACTAAGTTTTTTCACTTTAATAATTTTAACCTTTTATACAAATGAAAAAGTTAAGTCTCTTAATTTTATTTTTAATCCCATTAATTGTCCTAGGCCAAATTAAATTAGAAGGTGTTGTTAGAGACACCCTAAATAACCCCCTGGAACTAGCAAGTTTAGTTGCCATAAACAAGAAAACAAAGGGTTTTGAATCGTATGTAATTACTGATAATTTAGGGCAATATTCTTTAGAGCTAAAGAAAAATAGCAGCTACAACATTCAAATAAGCTACATCGGACTGAATACAATAAACGACAGCATCAGTACCCTAGAAAATTCAATTTCAAAAGATTATATCCTGAGGTCAGCATTTTCGCTTGACGAAGTAGAACTTATATACGAAATGCCCGTAGCGGTAAAAGGAGACACCCTAGTTTACAATGCCGATGCCTATACAAATGGTTCCGAAAGAAAACTAGAAGACATCATCGATAAGTTACCCGGAGTTGAGATTAATGAAAGTGGTCAAATTGAGGTAGAAGGGAAAGTTGTGAATAAATTAATGGTCAATGGAAAAGACTTTTTTGATGGAGACACCAAAATAGCAACACAAAATATTCCCTCATCATCGGTAGATAAAATTCAAGTGCTTAGAAATTATGGAGAAGTTGGACAGCTGAGCTCTGTTCGTAACAACCAAGACAATGTTGCAATAAACATTAAGTTAAAAGAAGGAAAAGAGAGCTTTTGGTTTGGTAATGTCACTGCTGGAGCTGGAAAAGCACCCGATGAATCGCTCTACCTAGCGCAACCTAAGTTATTTTATTACAGTCCAAAATACAGCATAAACTTTATAGGAGACATCAACAACATCGGAGAAGTCGCTCTTTCAAGAAGAGACATAAGGGGCTTCGGAGGAGGCTTTAACGCCCCCAGCAGATCTAGTGGAACCAGTATAAATCTTGGAGACAACAGCTTGAACTTTTTAACCAATCAAAACAATGCAATCAAGATTGAAAATAAACTGGCTTCAGCTAACTTCAGTTATTCACCCAATAAAGCGTTGGATTTAAGTGGGTTTTTAATTTTCAACAGCAGTAAGATTTTATCGAGAGAAGTAAACTTTGTTCAATATACAAATCCCCTTCTAGCTATTCCTGATGAAACTACTGAACAAGACAGTAACGAGAGGTCTAATCAAGGGGTATTGAAATTTAGTGCATCGTACAAGCCTAATTTTAGCAACCAAGTAGATTATGATATTCTAGCACGCATGTCGGACGACAAACAGCGCCAAAATATTATTTCTTCTGTAATTGGAAATACAAATCAAACAGACGAAGTAACACCATACAACATCAATCAAAGTTTGAAATATTACTTTACCCTTGACGAGAATAATATATTTGCTTTCGAATCGCAGCATGTACTTAAAGACGAAGATCCGATTTATAACGCCATATTAGATAACATTCCCAATGGTTCTTATGGAACTACAGCAAACGCATTGGGTCTAAACAGTTCTTTGTCTGAATATAACATTGGTCAAAACAGACGTATCAAATCCAATCAATTGGATGCTAAATTAGATTACTATCACATTATAAATTCGAAAAGTAACATCAACATTACCTTTGGAACAATTTTAAGTCATCAAGCGTTTAATTCTTCCATTTTTCAATTTTTAGATGATAATTCTAGATTCAACCTAACCCCTACTTTCAATCAAGGAAGAGCAGTAAACGATGTAGAATATAATTTTACTGATTTCTACTTAGGGTTTCATTATAGATTCAGGACGGGCAAATTTACGTTTACGCCAGGGTTCTCGATTCATGCCTACGGAAATAGAAACATTCAGTTTGATGAAACCATCAAAGATAATTTTTTCAAATTATTACCTGATTTCGAAACACGGATTCAACTTAAGAAAGGAGAAAGCTTGACCTTAAACTATAACATGCGTAATCAATTTACAGATGTTACACGTCTGGCTCAGGGATTGGTTTTAAATAATTATAACAGCCTGCAATATGGAGCAGCTGATTTGCAGAACGCCTTGTCTAATAACATAAGCCTTCGTTATAGCAGTTTTAATCTATTCAATTACACCAATGTTTTTGTTCGAGCTGCCTATTCAAATAATATAGATCAGATTCGTGGACTTACAAATTTTGAAAATGTAATTCGTACAAGCACATTCTTCAACTCCAGTTTTGCAGATGAAAATGTAAGTTTATTTGGACGGGTTCAAAGAACTTTCGGGAAAATCAGAGCTACCATAAACACAAGTGTAAACTACAGTAAAATTAATCAGTTTGTTCAGGGTGTACAATCTTTAAATGAAGGGTTAACGCAAACTTATACGCCTGGAGTTCGTACCAACTTTAAGGTAGCTCCGAATATTAGTCTAAGGTATCGATATGCTGTTACCGACAACAACCAAGGAGATCGAAAAACGACCTTCATTACAAAGTCGCCTTCAGTTGATTTTGATGCCTACATTTTGCAGAAATTTACATTCAGAACAGATTACAGTTATACAACACAAGACCTTGGTAATGGTGAATCACAATCTTTTCAAAATTGGAATGCTTCCTTAGCCTACCGAAAAGATGCAGATGCGAAATGGGAATATGAAATAAGAGCATCTAACTTGCTTAATATTGACGCACAAGTTCGGAACAGTGCCAATAACATTTCCGTATTTACGTCGGAAACCTTTATTCAACCCAGGTTCATAACATTTAGATTTATTTATAGTTTATAAGAAGTGTGGCCTTATATCTATAAATATTGATGTAAAAAAGTGTTGATTGAAAATAAGAAAATGCTGGTTTTACTTTTTAAAACTCACTGTAGATTTAAGTTCTTCAAGGAATTCTAGATATTCTTTAAGTTTAGTTTTCTCAAAAAATATACGATTTGCCGTAATTTCCGCTTTAATATTTATTTGCGATTCATTAAGCTCCGATTCGTCGATCGAGTGTATCGAAAATAAGTATAATTCGATTATGACAGGCAATGTCGAAAGTCCTCTTTTGGTAGCCAAATATTGTTTACTCTTCTTGGTTCCTTCTGGATCTAGTAGTTCTAAAAAACCCTCTTTTACCAGAAACTTTAACCGATTTGTTAGAATGTTAGTTGCTATCTTTTCTTTTGATTCTCTAAATTGTTTAAATCTTGTTTTTTTATGTAAAATAGAATCTCTTAATATGAGTAACGACCATTTATCTCCAAGAAGGTCTACAGAATATGCTATGGCGCAGGTCGGTTTTATTTTCATTGAACATAAATGTATGAAAATCAGCTGAAAAACAGACAATAACTCTAAAATAAGACAAGAGTAATCTGACATCAATTCTCCAAAGTGGAGTGATTTTTGTTATATTTACTTATATGAGATCGCTTTTAATTTTACTCTTTGTCTTCAGTTCCTGCTTCTGCTATTCACAAAAGGTATTCGCTGTGCAATACGGTAACCAGTCTGATGTGAAGGTTTATGTTGTTGCTTATGAAAATCAAGCCGACCTAAAGGTTTATAAAGTAAAATATCAAAATCAGGCTCGAGGAAATAAAGGCCTTTGGCATTTTACTGATTACGCAAATCAAGCTGATATTAAAATATATTTTGTTGATTACGCCAATCAAAGCGACCTCAAAGTATACTTTGTAGACTACCAAAACCAATCGGGCTGGAAAAAAAATTCCAAAAAACATCTGTTTTACTAAATTGGATTTCGTTAATAAGTTAATGATCTAATTAAAGTTTAATAACCTCAAAGTCAGTTCTTCTCTTTTGCTGTTGTGCCTCATCAGACAATTCAGAACAGGGGTTTACAAGCACCCAAGTATCTATTCCGATGGCTTTTAATTCTTTTTTTGCCTTCTCTATTGCTCTTCGAGTTTCTTGTTGTTTAATTAGAACTCGAATGTTTGACCCAAACGATTGAAGTATGGGGCTATATCCTTTACTTTCAAATTCTTTAATGGCTCTTTCTGCACTGCTTGAAGAACTATAACTCGCTGCAACTAAAGCATATTCTTGATTAAATTCAGAAGCAACTACATCTTCTCCGTACCCTTTCCCATAGATGCGTTCTGGCTTTTGAATTCTTTTTTGAACGTACTCTATTATTTCTTGATTTCTTCGCTCTGAGAGCTTTAAATTATAGTCTAACGAGCCTCGACAATCTGTATACGATCTTAACTCGACTTCTAAATCTGGGTTTGCTTGCATTACTGCAACTACTTCATCCACTCGATCTCGATAGGAAGTTAACAATGCACTGTCTGCAAAGTCATAAAAAATAGGCAAAAATGCTTCTATTAAATCTGGCGGCAAGTCTTCTTCTTTTACTAAGGCTCGGTCGAGATAGACCCAAACCTCATCCGAAACCCCTTTGGCAGTATTTATTTTATAAGCAAAAGAATCTTTCTTGACGTTTGAATCTGTATTCTTGTATAAGAAAGAACCGTTTTTATTTAAGTTAAGGGAACCAAACAAGGGCGATTGAGTTAGTTCAACTTCTTTTTTTATTAGCCTTTGTAACGGGTCTTTTTGTGTCAAGTGAAGCTCATCGTTAATCAAAACATTATCTATAGCGACAACAAGTGTGTCAGAAGGAATGTATTGATAATAGTCTTCAATTCCCGATAGCTCTGGATTGAAATCAAAGGCGTATAAATCGTCGCTTCCTTCTCCTCCTTCTCTATTAGACGAAAAGTGTCCAAGGCTTAAATCTTCATTTAAACTGAATGAAAAATCATCTCCACTAGAGTTTATTCCAGCACCCAAAAGATACTTTTGCCATCTGATTTCAAATTTATTTTCAGCTAAATAAACATCCATTTCTCCTAGCCCTTCTTTAGCGTTAGAAGAATAAAAAAGAAACTTATCGTTATATGAATATGGAAAAACCTCATCTGCTTCTGTATTAATGTCTGCACCTAAATTTACAGGGGCTGAAAAAATACCATCTTTAACAAAAACTTTATACAGATCCATTCCTCCATAACCCCCTGGTCGATTACTGGCAAAATATAAAACAGTTCCTGATTTATTTACGCTTGGATGTAGTGTAGAATATTCCTCCATATTAAAAGGGAGTAGCGTAGGAATTATATTTTGGTTTAGATCAGATAATTTAATTTGATATAGGTTTAATTGTACTCTTCTTTGTTTGTCCCACTGAGATGAGCTTCTTGTAAAGTAAAACTCTTGAGATTCTTCATGAAGACTTCCTGGGCCTTCTTGAAACAAAGAATTAATTTGAGAATTTGCATCTTCAATTCCTGATAGGGTAAAAGTTGATTTATCAAAAGAAGCTTTGTAAAAGTTATATATGGGATAATCTGTTTTAATACGTTTCAAGACCTTCTTACTTGCTTTGGATTGGTTTTGCTCTGATAAATAAAAAACTTGATTGGGAGCGGTTTGATTTGTAAAAACCATTCCAAATTCTGAACCCGTACTGTTTCCGACAACCGAATTAATAACATGAGCTTCAACCTCAAATCTTTTTTTAAACAACAGACTATCGTTTTCGAATAAATCTGGGGAGGGCCAGGATAGCCGAACTGATTTTTCTCTATATTCCTTTGCTAATTTAGGCTGCTTTAACAACAGATTGGAGTACCTATAATAGTCTTCAACCCTGGCATAATTAGAATTTGTAATTTCAGCATATCTTTCTTCGGCTTTTTCTTTATTATTTAATTCATCCAAAGCTATTGCCCAATTTCGAATATCATTTAAAGATCTCTTATCTGATGAAGTAGAATAATACGCAACAACTTTCTTGTAATTCTTATTTATAAAATAATAATCTGCCCAGTTCTCTTGAGGTTTATCTGCTTCCGATTCTTGAGCCAATAACGAGTAATTGCCTAGGAAAAGTATGATCAAAATAAAGTTGACTTTTTTCATAATTAAAAGAATCTAGGTGAAAGTAAATACCCTTCTGATTTGGTGGTTAAATCAAAACGAAGCATCAGTTCATGGGTAGACATGTTTATGCCCTTATTGAAAAGTGAAGAAGGAAAACCATAAGAATAACCTAAAGAAAACCGCTTCCCTATATTAACCCCAAACATGGCAGTTGTCCCTACATTATTTAACTGTTTTAATTCTTCCCCAGTAAGGCCATTTCTAACTTGAACACCAAACCAAAATCTCTCGTTAAAAATCCCCAGAAGAGATGCATCCATGGCAACTATAGACCTTGATTGTTTAAGCATCAAACTAGGTTTCAACATAAAGGTTTCATTTAACGGAACAAGACCTCCAGCAAATGCATAAGCGTGCTTCTCCAGACCAAAGTCATTATTGTCAATAAGCCTTGGAATTGATAACCCAAAATAAAACCTTGGCGTATAAAAGTAAGCACCAAAACCGATTGTTGGAATAATTTTTCTGTCTAGTGCCAAAGCAAATGTTGGGTCATTTGGGGTTGATGTATTAAGTAGTGCTGGATTTAAATTATAATTAATTGCTCCAGCCTTAACGCCAATTGAGAGCCTATGACCCTTTTCATTCAATCTTAAGTGATATGCTAAATCAACATCAATAGAAGTATTACTTGTTGGTCCAATTTTATCATTTAAAACACTCAATCCAAACCCTAAATTTTTAGAAGTTATCGGAGTGTTAAAAGATAAAGTTTGTGTAATCGGAGCGCCTTCAATACCACTCCATTGAGACCTGATGACAGAAGTAAAACTAGAGAGATTTCTTGCTCCAGCATAACCCGGATTAATGGCTTGATGATTAAACATATAATGACTGAAACTAGACTCTTGCTGTGCAAAAGAAAAAGTCCCCCAGAGAACTAAAATAAAACGTATACGTCCAGTTTTCATCAATTGTCTTTTCTTTTTATATAAACATATCCTGTTGTTTCGGGCCTTGAATCTTCCCATTCTATCCAGTAGAAATAAGTGCCGTCTGACAATTTGGTGTCTGCAGAAAATGAACTGGTATTGTTTGAATTTCCTGCCCAATCGTTTTCATATTGTGTAGTTCTATAAACTACATTTTGCCATCGATTGAAAACCGTTAATGTATAGCCTTCATTAGAATACAATCCTTGAATTTCCCAAGTATCGTTAATTCCATCACCATCGGGAGAAAAAGCATTTGGTATGATTAAATCTGCTTCTATAATTTGTGTTGAAGAAATAAGGGCTTCTTGACAACCAAAAAGTAAATTATTAACCAAAACTCGAAACTCTTTATTTTCTATAAACTTTGATGCTTGACTTATTAAAAGTTGATTCGTGAGGGTGCCCATGTAGGAATTACTTTCTGAAATATTTTCCCAAACAGGGAATTCTATAGTTCCATTATTAATTTGCCATTGGTAGGAAGCAATACTCTCTGCAGATACTGATACCGAGAGAATGATTTGAATGGAAGAAAACAAGGTAGTCGGTTCTAGTGAGGATTCTAAAACAAACTGCTGACCTACTTCCTTATAATCTGATATGGTATTGTTATCGTTGTCTGGTGGGATTTGATATCCTCCATGATTAAGAACTCTTCCTAATTCATCTACCTCAATTAAACCTGACCCTAGGATTCCATCTTCATCTAAATCCATATAAGAAGCCTCAAGAACATCAAAACACCCATCAGAATCACTGTCAAGGTCTAATGTATTTGGTATCCCATCTAGATCTGCATCCTCAAAAAGTTCGTCAGTATCTAAAATTCCATCGTTATCGTCATCTAAATCAATCCTGTCAATAATACCATCTAAATCACAATCTCCTACTTCCAAAACAGCTAAAGTTATACTTTGAAAAATAAATGAACAAGGTGCAAACGGATCAGTATTATCTAAAAACTCATCTGAATTTAAAACTCCGTCACCATCAATATCAATATCACATAAATCTCCTATACCATCACCATCATGATCGTCTTGATATATATTTGCTGTTGTTATACAATTATCGTCTGCATCGAAAACAGTATCATTGTCCTGATCACGATCATTGTCAAGATTAATAATTACAACATCATAATTGCTTAAACTGGAATATAAAGGGTCACTATATAAAGGATTTATTCTAATTGAAATTGATGAGTATATATCTCCATCAATAATATTATCATCAGACCCTAAAACAACCACAGACTGAGGAATATTCCAATTGTCAGGAGTGAAAATTAACTCTGAAAAGAGAACAGATAGTTCTGAAGGATCATTTACAATAAGCTGAAAGATTGTGTTTGTTGAAACAAAAGAGGATAAAGCGACTGTAAAGCTTGTATTACTTCCATTTTCAGATACTGCTTCTGGTTGTGTAATTATTAATGTAGCTGAATCGTTATCCAAATTATATATTGTTAAATCGGCTACATCTGACCCAATTAAACTATTATAACTTGCCTCAGCACTGGAAGGATCTCCTGTAATTAGATTTACAGATTGTGTTCCATCAACTATAAAATCATCTATACCGGTTAAGGTAATTTGATTAGCAGAAGGATTATTCCAATTTATCGCAGTTATAGTTATACTATTTGAACTAAGTGTAATCTCGTCGATATTATTACTTATTGACAAAGGAACAACTACATCTTCATTTCCAGATGGCTTTGCTAATAATTCAAATTGAACAGTTACAATAGATCCACTCTCAGTAGTAAAAAAATTATTATCTAAAACACTTAATACAACACCTGGAGCATCATTATCCTGATTACTAATTACTACATCTGCTACTTCAATATCAGTTAAATCATTAAAATTTGTGTCAGTAGAAATTACATTAAATGTTGAAATGTTTACAATTTGAGTTCCATCTGAGATCGGTGGAGAGTCGTCTATTCCGTCAATTATGATCGTTTGAGGAAAATTCCAATTTGAAGGAGTAAAAGTTACTTGACTAACTCTAGGAACTGCTTCACTTGCATTTGAAGTGCCAATATCAACAGTAACATTAGCTGTAGGTATAATATCCAACTGAATTGTAAATTGTGCTGTATCTCCGCTTTCAGATGATAAATTGTCAATTACAACTACAGTTATTCCTGCTAAATCATTGTCTAAGGTTGTAACGTTAACATTTTGAGGTGAGAGCGATAAAAAACCATTGTCAGAACCAGAATCAATTGATGCAGTAATAGAAGAAATTTGATCTCCGTCAATAATAAAATCGTCTACTTGATTTAGCGTAACGGTTTGGGAAACGTTCCAAGTTTCTGGGGTAAAAGTTAAAAAAGAAGTAACTGAAACTCCAACTTCTGTAAGATCATTTGAAACTAAGTTTATCTGAACATTTGTAAGTGGTTTTACAGTAAGTATAACTTCAAAACTAGATGCTGAAGGGGAAGCTTCTGTAAGAATACCATTAAGGGCTGATAATTGAAAACCTGCAACATCATCATCTAAATTTTCAATCGATATTGTCTGTGTTGCTAATGAAGAAAAGGCTGCTGGTGACAGAGGGTTTACAACAACATTAATATTCGAAGATATAGTTCCATCAAGGATAAAATCATCTACTGAATTCAATATTACTGTTTGTGGAATATCCCAATTAGCCTCTGTAAAAACGGCCAATATTAGAGTAGGATCAACCAAAACCTCTGTTAAATCAAGACTAAAGAAATCAAGAATAACAATATCCCCAGCATTTGGCTTAATGTCTAATACTACAGTAAAACTGACAGTATTGGACGATCCTTCTTGAAGAAATCCACCATTTAATGTACTTAAAGTAAATCCTGGTGTTTCGTTATCTAAATTAGGAACTGCAAGGATTTGAGAAGCTAAAACTGTAAAACTGCTATTCGAACTCCCATTAACTGAAAAGGTTATTGAAGAAATAATAGTTCCATCTAGGATAAGATCATCAAAATTTAAAATTGTAATGGTTTGGTCAACATTCCAATTGTCTGGAGTAAAAGTAATACTGGTTAATGATGTTACTATTTCATCAGTTGGATTAATTGTAATATCAAAAATTACATCTGAAAGAGGTGCTGCCAACAATACAATTGAGACAGTTGCTGTTTGAATATCACCTTCGGTTAATGTACCCGAAACTGTTCCTATGGAATAACCTGGAATATCATTATCTGTATTTATAGCGATTACTGTTTGGGATGCTAGAGAAGTAAATCCAGAATGTGATATAGCATTAATACTTGCAGTGATAGAAACTATTTGGGAACCATCAACAATTAATTCATCTACAGAACTTAAACTAATAATTTGAGGAGTATTCCAATTTAAAGAAGTGAAAGTTAAACTCGCCTGACCTAATGTGATTTCTGTTAAATCTAAACTTTCAATATCAACAATGACATCTGCCATGGGAGAGGCCAGCAAGACAACAGAAACTGAGGCAGTTTGAGAATCATCTTCCGTTAAACTACCTGAAACAGTGCTTAAAGTGAAAGCGGCAATCTCATCATCTGCAATTTGAATTGCATAGGTTGGCAATGGAGATGGATCATTAAAACAATCATCTGAAAGAGGGTCATTTACTCTAACAGTAAAGTTAGAACTTTGCGAACCATCAGCAAATAAATTATCGACTGTAGTTAATGTTCCAATTTGTGATACATTCCAGTTAGCATTTGTAAAAGTCATAGAACTTGTTGAAACAATTAATTGATTTGTATCCGAGGAAACTAAATCATAGGTAACTGAACTCAGCGGGGCATCATTTAATACTAATGAAAAGGTAGCTGTGGTGGTTCCCTCTATTAAATTCAAAGCAGGTGATACAAGCGTATAATCGCCTTGTAATAAGTCAACTACTACTTCTAGGCGATTTGAGCTCTGACGATAAGAAATAGCATTGGGATCAGATAAACTTGCAGATTCCACATAATAAGTTGCTCCGTCTACTAACTCCGTGGTATTAGGGATATGTGTTGTTGTTCCAGTTTGACTTGTAAACCAAACTAAATTATATGGATTACCTAATAGATCTGTTCGGGGATCTACACCTTCTGGTCTTGCTATAGTTTTAGTTAAATCAATTAATTTAGGTGAACCATTTGTACATATAATTTGTAATGTTGACAAAGCTGATTCATTTGTAGCAGTAGGTGTTAATATTTCGTCAGTAACACAAATAGAATTATTATCAAACCGAACTTGATGAATATTTTTAGCTCCCCCAGTTGCTGCAGTAAAACCCCAATATGCAATATTAGAATTTAAGACTTCGCCTATTATATCTATTGTTTTAGAGTCAAAATATGTACCTCCTCCAGTTCTTGAAAAAACATATGATAACTCCTTTACAACAGGATTCCAGTTAATCGAGATGTTATGCCACTGTCCATTTTCAAGATTATCAACAGGTTTTAAATCTCCTGAACTTACAGCATTATTTGCTCTACCATTTTTTACAAAAGCAATGTGATCGCTAGTAGTAGCGTCCCAACCACCATTATAGTAAGTGTCCATTTCAATTGCATAGGAAGGACTAATTCCATTGTATCCAAGACCTCCACCACTTGACCCTTCATTAGTGCTGATGTTTTGAACCACAAAAGCTAAACCATCCGCTCCATTATTATCACTACCCAAGAATACCTCCACATTTAATGAAAATGAAACTCTTAAATCAAGTTTATTTTGATACCAAATCATTCCCTTTTTTGTATTCCCATTGGGTGTTAAAGTAAAAACGGCTGATCCAGGTGTATGGGTCGCATCCTGTATAAACTGAAAATTGCTGTCATCGAACACTCTTGAAACACAAGCTTCCGGATCATCATCTTGATTGGTAACCTGAACTATTTGATCGCTTAAGGGATCAAAATCATCATTAGACTGAGAGTCTAAAACAGAAAAAACTAGGTTACTCGTTATATCAGCATCTCTAATAGAATCATCTACTCCAGCAACAACAATTGACTGGGAAATATTCCAGTTTAAGGGAGTAAATGTGAGTGAGGTGGTTCCAATACTTACCTCGGTTAGATCATCTATAGTTATTAAAATGACTACATCTGATGATGGTTTTCGATTCAATAAAACTAAAACACTACTTGTTACGGTACCTGACTCATTTACAACTATAAAACTTGGGGTTACTGTAAATCCTGCTGCAAGGGGGTCTAAATAGTCAACAATACCATCAAAATCTTCATCATTTATATTGAGTTCCAAACTATCTAACAAGCCATCATCATCACTATCGAGATCTAAATAGTTTGGAATTGAATCACCATCAGTATCAGAAGCTGTTTCTGTAAGAGTCAAAATTCCATCATTATCATCATCATCATCAATAAAATTTAATATTCCATCTCCGTCAGAATCTAATAATCCGCCTTCTGTAACATCTAGAATTCCATCCCCGTCACTATCCAAATCAAAGCTATCACGAATTCCATCCCCGTCAGTGTCTAGTGTACAAGCACTAGTCGGACGGTCAAAAGAAATCCGATCTAATAAATTTCCAACACTATCTCCAGAAGTGGCTTCGAATAAAAAAACTGTAGAAACCTGTCCAGATGGAACAAGATAAATTCCTGTATAATCTTGCCATGAAGTAATAGTAGCAGTTCTTGAATCAAGAATAGTGGAAGAACCTATAGAAGGTCCGGCACGAATATTTATAGTTTGAACAGGACTTGCATTTCTAGCATGATGACTAGCTGACCAAATTATATAACCTCCAGGAATCGTATTAATCGTTTGATAAAGAGCTGCTGTTTGATTAGCATTTATTTCTGCGAATCTGTCCCCCTCTCTAGCGTTGTAGGTTATAGAGCTTACAACTCGCCCATCACACCAAATTTCCATCATGGAATCTGTCGCAGTGGTAAACCAACCATCAATTATAGATTGATTTGCAATACTATTACAACCATTAGTGCCAAGCTCAAAACCACCATTAATTAGTCCTCCACCAGGATAACCACATTCTACACTATCTAAGATTCCATCATTATCATCATCAGGATCAAAATGATCGGCAATACCATCGCCATCATTATCTTCAAAAAAATATGGATCAGTTCCAATTGTAATTTCATCTAGATCACTCAATCCGTCATTATCAGAGTCGATATCTACTTCTTCAAAAACATCAGATACTACTTGGTCTAGTACGTTCATATCTGCTGCTGCATAATACCAAGTAAAAGAATCTGACTCACCAACTGCCAAATCATTTAAACGAACATACATGCTGTAGGACCCATCATTAGTAACATCAATAACTGACAAGTCAGGATCTATGAGAGTAGAGTTATTATCTATACTCCAACCCCAGCCAGCTTGGACATTATTACCTCTGGAAGACTTTGTAAATATGAATATGCTTTGACTTCCTCCGGTAACTTTTAGCGCTGAAGCTCTTTGATTCATGTTAGTCAAAACTTCAAAAGATCCATTAACAAGATTTCCTCTTTTTTTATTGAGCCAATCGGTATTGCCAATATAATCGTGTTCAGTCCCAATCCAATAGCGAATATTTGAAATCGCACTGGAACTAATATTTTTTAAAGTAGTTGTTATCTTAATATATTTATCATCCAGTCCAAGACTATATGAATTAATTAATTCAAATTGAGCTGAGCCAACAGTTATTTCTCCTTTTACTTTAATAGTACCAGAACCAATTCCACTAGAAATAGTAAAATTATTTGAATCAAAAACCTGATTAGACATAATAGGATTTGATAGACTCGTACCATTTAAATTCCAATCATCTACTCCGTCTCCTCCAATAGCTATTTTAGAACTTAGAGATCCTCTGTATGTTAACTTTCTAAATGAATTATATGTATTACTAAAATAAAATGGTTGTTTGAAATTTCCTGAAGCATCTATTGATAATTCTGTACCATTACCAAAGCGCATATTTCCATTATTAATGATTCTATTCACACCATTAAACTGGCCATATAAATGAATTAGATTTATAAAAAAAATGACCAAAAATAAATGCTTCTTCATCAAAACAAATATACTTTATTTTAATTGTTATTAGATTTATAAAAAATCAATTTCTGAAAAACAAAAACCTTTTAGGAGCGAAATCTCTAACATATTGAATCATTAAGACAAATTTTAATAACTTTCTTATAATTTGAAAAAATTATTAGCTATGAAAATTATTTCAAGGTCATTTTTAACGGCATCACTAGTATTAATTTTTGGATGTAATTCGAATGATAATTCAACCTATTCAAAAGAAATGAGCATAGAGAGATATAGGCCAGCCTTTCATTTTACACCCAATGAAAATTGGATGAATGATCCAAATGGTATGGTATATTATGAAGGAGAATACCACTTGTTTTATCAATTCAATCCTTTTGGAAACACCTGGGGTCATATGAGTTGGGGGCATGCTGTAAGTACAGATCTTGTGAAATGGGAACACCTTCCATTAGCCTTAGCAGAAGAAAATGATGTTATGATTTTTTCTGGATCTGCCGTAGTCGACTGGACCAACTCCTCTGGATTAGGAATTGATAATAAACCACCTCTTATTGCCATTTACACTGGTCATGAAGAAGAAAATAAAAAACAATACCAGAGCATAGCTTTCAGTAACGACAAAGGTAGAACTTGGACAAAATATAATCAAAATCCTGTTTTAGATATTGATATGAAAGACTTTAGAGATCCAAAAGTATTTTGGTACGCTCCTGAAGAAAAATGGGTAATGGTTGTTGCGCTCTCATTAGAAAGGAAATTACACCTATATTCTTCTAAAAACTTAAGAGAATGGAGTTTTATGAGTGAATTTGGTCCTCAAAATGCAGTTCAAGGGATTTGGGAATGCCCTGATCTTTTCGAAATGAAAGCCAATGATGGTAAAAATAAATGGTTTTTAGGTATTAATTTGGGCCGTCATAGTGTAGCTGGAGGGTCTGGTGGTCAGTACATTATTGGTGAATTTGATGGGACTAAATTTGTAGCTGATGAAAGGTCGGTAGTCAAGAAAGAAAAGTACATCCCTCCTGCTGAATTTTTTGTAGCGACAAATAGATCTGATAAAGTATCTCAAGGAATAACTAAAAACAGTACAAGTTTACTGAATGAGGATTTTTTTATTTTAAGTAAAAATAAAAAAACTCAAACTTCAAAACCTTTCACCCTAACTTCTAATTATGTGAACTTCTCAATGGCTACTATTGCAAATTCCGAGGAGCATATCCCAAATTTAGAGCTGTGGATTGACAACCAACTAATTAGAAACAGTGCGAATAACGAACTTAATATCGTGGAATGGAAAGCGTGGAATGTTCAAGATTATATAGGTAAAATTGCGGAATTGAAAATTAATAAAACAGAAAAAGACGGCCAAGTTGAAGTGATTATAGATCAACTTCATTTAAGTGATAAAGCTGCATATTCTATCGCAGAAACTACACAATGGATGGATTATGGAACAGATTTTTATGCCGCAGTAAGCTGGAATGATGTACCGAAAGAAGATGGTCGCCGGTTGTGGATTGGATGGATGAATAATTGGCACTATGCTAATCAAATCCCCTCAGGGAAATGGAGAAGTAGCATGTCTATTTCAAGAAGCATTGAGCTGGTTAAGTCAGATAACGGCTATCAAATACTTCAACACCCTGTAGAAGAAATAAAAAAATATAGAACTACTGTTTTTGAATCTAAACAAACCACCTTGAGTAAATTCAATACAGAATTCGATAAGCTCGATCTTACGGATCAATTCGAAGCAGTTTTTGAAATTGATTTAAAAAACGTTGAGCAGATAAAGATGCTTTTTGGTGATCCTGAATTCCCTGCAATTCGTTGGGAATACGATACCAAAACCCAACTTGTGAGTACCGAACGATTAGCTAATGGGAATGAGTATTTTCATCCTAAATTTAGTAACCACCAACAATTTAAAGTGGAAGCAGAATCTGAAACTTTAAAAATTCGCTTGTTTGTAGACAGAAATTCACTTGAGATATTTCATCAAAACGGTCGCAAGGTCAGTACACAATTAATGTACCCCATTAGCGATGACTTTAAATGGAGTATAAGGTCCAACAAGCAACAGATTACGCTTAATAACTTAACTGTATTTAGCCTTAAATAAATCGACAAATGAATAAAGTATTTAAAATATCTTTGATTTCTGCCTTAGCTGGTTTCTTATTTGGTTTTGACACGGTTGTAATCTCTGGAGCCGACAAACAACTTCAAATCTTGTGGGGAACAACAGATCTTTTTCACGGTACGTTTGTTATGTCTATGGCACTCTGGGGAACGGTTCTAGGTGCAATTTTCGCCAGCTACCCTTGTGATTATTTTGGACGTAAGAATACGTTAATAGGGATTGGTATTCTATTCTTTGTTTCTGCTTTAGGGTCTGGTCTTGCCTTGGATCCTTATAGTTTTTCTTTTTTTAGATTTATTGGAGGAATTGGGGTTGGTGTCTCTACTATTGCAGCTCCAACTTATGTTTCTGAAATTGCCCCTGCAAACAAAAGAGGACAATTGGTAGCCTTGTACCAATTTAATATTGTGTTTGGAATTTTAATTGCTTTTGTTTCTAATTTTATTTTTAAAGATTTCGGAACGCAACCTTGGCGTTGGATGGTTGGAATAGAAGCACTTCCTGCAGCATTATATCTGATAGGAATTATCAGTGTTCCTAAAAGTCCGCGTTGGGTTCTTTTTAGAAAAAATGACATTGAGCAAGCGCAGGCAATTTTTAATGAAATAAATGGGAAAGAATTAACTGATTCTGAAATCAAAGAGATAAAATCTGAACAAGAACCCAGCAAACAAAAACCATTGTTTTCAAAAACCTATAGATTCCCAATTCTACTTGCATTTTTGATTGCCTTTTTTAATCAACTCTCTGGAATCAATGCTTTTTTATATTATGCTCCAAGGATATTCGAAGCAGCAGGGTTAGAGGAAAGTTCAGCCCTATTGAGTAGCATTGGAATTGGAGTTACCAATCTAATTTTTACACTTTTAGGGCTATATTTGATTGATAAAATTGGAAGAAGGTTACTAATGATCGTTGGGTCGATAGGCTATATCATTTCACTTACATTAGTTTCCATCGCTTTTTTAAAAGGTTGGCAAGGAATTAGTATTCCGATTTTCTTATTCCTGTTTATTGCATCTCATGCAATAGGTCAGGGGGCGGTTATCTGGGTGTTTATTTCCGAGATTTTTCCCGATAACCTCAGAGCACAAGGACAATCCTTTGGGTCTTCTGTTCACTGGGTACTTGCGGCTCTAATTACACTATTCATGCCGGTTGCATTATCGGCTTTTCCAAACCCAGGTTATGTGTTTATGTTATTTTCAGGAATGATGGTGCTACAATTGGTGTTTGTTCTTTACTTAATGCCTGAAACAAAAGGCGTTTCTTTGGAACGTTTAAGTAAAACTTTAATCAAGTAAATAATGAAGCAGGTTGTTTGTTTTGGTGAAGTTCTTTGGGATCTTTTTCCAGAAGGAAAAAAAATGGGAGGAGCTCCTTTAAATGTTGCTCTTAGAATGAAATCTTGGGGCATTAATACAAACATGATAAGCAGTGTAGGGAATGATTCACTAGGAAAAGAAATTCTTGAACTGGCAGAACAAAAAGGGATTGACACAAAATACATTCAAATAAGTGACAATTATAATACTGGAACCGTTAGTGTCACCTTAGATCAAAATGGATCTGCTTCTTACGAAATAAACCATCCAGTAAGTTGGGATAAAATTGAACTAGTCCCAGCATATTTAGAACTTGTATCTGCCGCTGATGCTTTTGTTTTTGGAAGCTTAATTGCACGAGATTCAGTATCAAAAAAGTGCTTACTTGCCTTATTAGAAAAGTCAACTTATAGTGTTTTTGACGTAAACCTTAGAGCTCCTCACTACTCCATTCCTGACCTTGAATTATATATGAATCAAGCTGATTTCATTAAATTCAACGATGAGGAAATAGAGGAGATTTGTTCTGCTCTTGGAAATAAAAACAAAAACTTGGAGGAGCAGATTTTATTCGTTTCTAAAAAAACAAATACATCCTCTATTTGCGTCACTCTAGGAAAAGATGGTGCTGTATTATTACATAAAGATACGTTCTACAAACAAAAAGGATATGCTGCTGTTGTGAAAGACACCGTTGGAGCTGGAGATTCGTTCTTAGGAGCGCTTCTAAGCTTACTAATGTCTGATTGTGAACCATTCGAAGCTTTAGATAAAGCTTGTGCAATAGGCGCTCTAGTAGCTCAGAAGAGGGGTGCTAACCCGGTGATTCCCGAAAAGGAACTTGCCAAGTTTATGAACTTATAGGTCTAATCTTCCAATGAGCGGGCTGAAAAGGACTGAAGTTCTTTATCAAAAATAAATTCTATCTGAATGGGTCTGCAACAGACTTCACAGTCTTCTATGTATTGCTGCTCTGTACTCGAAGGTTCTAGGAGCATTGAAATTTCTTCCCAACAATAAGGACATTGAAAAAAATGCTCCTCCATTAGCCTTCTATTCCCATTAACTCTTCTGCAACAACTTCCCACTTTTTTAGTAAAACTGCGAGTTGATCTTTCTTCCCGTTATAATTCTCAAAGAAATTTGGCTGCAAAATGGTTTGCTCATAATTAATTTCTAATTCTGAATCCATTGTTTTAATTGCTCGTTCAAGGTCTGCAATTTCACGTTCAACTTTAGATTGCTTGTTTTGAAGTGATTTTAATTTTTTCTGAGTTTCATAGTCATTCTTAGGTATGATTGTTTTTTTGGCTTTTATTTTTTCTTTAAGCTCTAAAGCCACCAAAGAATCTAAATTTTTCTGTTCTAAATACAAATTAATATCTCCTAAATACTCTTTGAGTTTATGGTCTTTAAATTCTAAAACACGATCACTCAACCCTTGTAAAAAATCTCTGTCGTGAGAAATTAGAATCAAAGTTCCTTCGAATTTACGCAAAGCCTCTTTCAAAACATTCTTAGAGTCTATGTCTAAGTGATTGGTTGGCTCATCCATAATTAAAACATTGAAAGGCATAAGTAACAACTTAGCCAATGCCAAACGATTTCGCTCCCCACCCGAAAGTACTTTAACACGTTTTTCTACATCATCACCGCGAAACAAAAAAGAACCTAAAATATCTCGAACTCGAGAACGGTTTACATCGGTAGCCGCATTTTGCATAGTCTCTAATAAGGTTAAATCACCATCAAGATATTCAGCTTGATTTTGAGCAAAATACCCTACCATCACATTATATCCCAGACTACAAGAACCCTCATAATCAATTTCATTTACAATGATTTTTGCAAGCGTAGATTTGCCCTGCCCATTTTGACCTACAAAAGCGGTTTTAGTTCCTCTTGCTATTTCAAAATCAACACCTTGTAGAACCATTTTTTCTCCATAAGCTTTCTTAATCCCTTCCGCTTCAATAATCATTTTCCCTGGTTGCTTAGAAACTGGAAAACTTAACTTCATGGCACGATTATCTTCAACATCGAGCTCAATTCGATCAATCTTGTCAAGCTTTTTCATCAGAGACTGAGCCATTGTTGCTTTAGAGGCTTTGGCCTTAAAACGTTCTATTAATTTTTCGGTCTGTTGAATTTGTTTTTCCTGATTCTTTTGAGCTGCGCGCTGCTGGGTAAGAATTTCTTCTCTCAGAATCATATACTTTGAGTAGGGCTTATTATAATCATAAATCCTTCCGCCAACAATCTCTATTGTTCTATTGGTAACCTGATCTAAAAACATTTTATCGTGAGAAACTAATACTACAGCGCCTCTATATCTCTTTAAAAACTCTTCTAACCAAATAATAGATTCGATATCCAGGTGATTTGTAGGCTCATCCAGTAACAGGATGTCGTTGGGTTGTAAAAGTAATTTTGCCAACTCAATACGCATACGCCATCCTCCAGAAAAAGTATCAGTTTGCTTATTGAAGTCTGAGGATGAAAAACCAAGTCCTTGAAGAATTCTTTCTGTAGTTCCTTGATAATTATACCCACCTATTATTTCATAGCGCTCCGTTACTTCGTTGAGTTGAACAATAAGCTCATTATAGGAGTCAGATTCATAATCTGTTCTTGTAGTAAGACCCAGGTTAATATCCTCCATTTGTTGTTCTAATGCTTTGATTTCAGTAAAAGCTTGATACGCTTCTTCCAAAACAGTTCTTCCGTAATCAAAATCAATATCTTGTTTCAAAAAACCTAATTGTACTGTTTTTTCTTGTGAAATTGAACCTTCCGAAACAGGAGTATCTCTTGCTATTAAATGAAGAAGGGTTGATTTACCTGCTCCATTTTTTCCAACAAGACCAACGCGGTTTCCAGGTCCTAGACGAAATGAAATATCCTTAAAGAGATATTCTCCCCCAAAAGAAACTGATACGTTTTGAACGCTAAGCATAAAAAATTTTTTGCAAATTTGATGAATGCATTTGAAATAAACTAGTATTTATAAAGATTGTCTTAAATAACTTTCAAAGCGGCGTAAGTTAACCTCTTCAGGAAGATCAGATCTACCTTCTATATAATCAAAAAGCCACTTGGACATTAAAGGTGCACCTAAAACTCCTCGAGATCCGAGACCGTTAAACAAATGAACATTTGGCAATTTTGGATGTGTACCTATTAAAGGTCGTCTATCCTGAACAGTAGGTCTAATTTGAGTAATGTGCTCAGTAACTTTAAATTCTGAGGATATCATTTTAAGTATCCGCTCTTCAAGCCATGTCTTACCAGCTGTAGTACAAACTAGAGTTTTATCTTTACTTTCAAATGTAGCTCCTGCCCAGTACAAATCATCTCCAATTGGTGCAATAAAAATTGGACCTTTCAAAATGACTTTAGTTTTTAGATTTGGAGCTTTGATAATTAAAATTTCACCCTTAGACCCTACTAAAGGTAATTTATTAAACAAAGGATTATTAACCATTTGATATCCCTCACAAAAAACTATGTGCTTCGCTTTAATGCTCTTGTATTTTATTCCTGTTGATGAAGTGTCTAGTTTGTCATAGTCAAAAACTTCTAGCGATAAATCATCTTTGTGTAATGAATCTTTAAAAGATTTTAAAAGCGCATCTGTTGCAACCCTTCCGGTATGATTGACAATGCCATAACCAGAATTTCCGTTAATCTCATCTTCTCGATTAGAGTATATTTTAGGATCAAGGAAAGGGGCGAGGCTTTTTTGATCTGCTGCTGATGCCCATAAATTATGCTCTGCGTCCTTGTTAAAAACCTTATGTATTGGAGCCGGATGAATAAAATCAGTCGACAATCTTTCTTCTAATTTTTTATAAAAAGGTAGTGCGTAAGAATGAAAAACATCGCCGTTCCAAGACAATGAAAAACGTTTTAAAACAGTAGGATTATAAATTCCTGCGGCAATTTGAGAAGAACCTCCCGATCCCGAATCGATGATGTGAAACGACAAGCCTTTTCGATATAGTTGCTCTGCATAGGTTAATCCAGCTAAACCCAATCCAATAATTAATGCATGTTTCATACCAATTAAAAGTAAAAAAAAACGCTGCATATAGCAGCGTTTTTAGGGTAATATATATCCTTGTTAGTTATTCCATAAATCTTGTTCAAAATCTCTTATAACAGACTTGATTCGTTCAGATTCTAAAAGTTGTTTAAGAGCATCATCATAAATATAATCTTCAATTTTACGATCCTGATAAATATTCTCCTCTTTATAGATTAAAGAATTAAAACGTCTAGAATTTAGCATGTGGTCGAAAGTAATGGGCTGAGATGAGTTTTTAACATTAAAAACATAGGAACTGTTTAAAGATTCTCTAGCATCAGGGAACCATACCCAAAATAGAGGAAAGAGTAATTTTTCAGTCGACACGGGGTAGGTTGGCAACCTAGATTTTACTGAAACCGTTACAGGGGCTATACCTAATAAACGGTATTTTAATTCACCTAAGCGTTTGTTAACATACCACGTTCCTTTAATTAGGTATTGCTCTACATCTTGACCCTCAATAATTGCAGTATCGTAATCTTCAGCGGTTATCACTTTTTTAGCGTTAAAGTTCTTTATTCCTTGTGCACTAAGTTCTCTATCACTTGTATTATCTAAAATGTTCTGATATGTTATTTTCTTTAAAAAATATCCATCTTCATATATTTCCTTGATATTGCCTTTTTTAATATTATCCATCAAAACGTGATACAAAGACCTACGATTATTTCCTAAAATTGAATCTGTAGGATAATAATAAGGGAAATTTATTCGCTCTTTTAGGTCAATAACTTCCCAAACAGTTTTAGACCAAAGTATATCCCTGTCATCTACAAAACCATACTCAAGAGGAGTTTCATCGTTTGATTCAATTTGCTTTTCATTTATTTTTCCAATTTCTTGAGGTACTCGTGCATTTAACAAATTGGACTGAGCGTATCCTTTACTAATAAAAGTAAAAGAAATGAAAATTAGTGAAGAAATAAATTTTGAATTCATGAATCGAACTTTTAATTACCTGATAATACAGATTACTGGGTGAGTATTCTGAAATTTATATTTAGGGTTCGCAGGATTAATAACTATAACACGAGATATAGTAATCTTTTGACCTCTTTGTGTTTTCTTTATAATAGCTTTCGCTGCATCGTTAAATCTATTTCCATTTACAGTTATGGGAGGTGATCCAGGGGCTTGAAAATCAAATCTTTGAACCTTCAATGGTAAATCAAAATCAAAATTGAGTATTTCGGCTGAAATAGTTGAAATTGCAAGATCATTTTTATTAACTTGAAATTCTCCCGGTTTACCTCGAACTAGTGCTGATGGATTTGGTACATCTTTAATTCTATATTTAGTGGTAGATGAAACTTTATTGCCATCAGGTAATGTACCACTAACTACAATGTTAATACTCTCTCCTCCCTTAGGAGTCATAATATATTTACTACCCTTAACTCTTTTCAATCCTGGTGCAGAAGCTTTTATCTTACTGGGTGCAATTCCTGGAATAGAAATTGTCATTGGATTTGGCACACCTCTGTAAACAACATTCATTTTATCTGCAGAAACTACAGCTGAATTTGGCTTTGCTATAACGGCAAAAGTTTGTTCTACAGCAATTCTGGACTCAATTCCATTATTCAAGAAGACTAAATCTCCTTCAATAACATGATCTCCAGGACGACCTGCCTTAACATTTAATTTAATTCCACCAGAAATTAATTCATATTGATCTTCCGTTAATATTTTACCATCTAGGGTTAATCGAACTTCATTGGGGTTTTGAGCTCCGCCTTTTCTACCTAAAATTACACTTCCATCGAAAGTTTCACCTTGATAGTATGCACCCTTTTCTGTCTTAAGTAATGAAATGTAGTTGTCTTTATTTACTCTACTACCTGCCTCAAGCTCTTTACCTAGTAGTGCGTTCAGAACATCAGTCTCCGTTAGTCGGATATCATTTTGCATCATTGTTAATTTAGCTAATGACGATATCAGCGGAAAACCTTCAAAGTTATATGATAGCCAAGATTGTGGTTGGTTATCCGAATTAATTACATTTCCTTCAAAGTCTCCAGAGAAAAAGCGTTCTTCTACAAGTTCTGTATACTGAGGATATTGACTAGCAAATACTTGAATTACACGCATTCTGTAATTTTTAATTTGTTCAATAAACTCTTTACCTTCTTCAGAAAGGCCACTGGAATTAAAGAAAATTAGATCTAATTGTTCTCCTTTATCCATTTCAGAATACTTTTTTAATTCTGGGTCATCTTCAATTCGATCTGCTGTTATTTTACTTTTAATTTCCGCAATTCGATTATAAAAATCAGTAGATTCTTTTCTTATTTCTTTAGCAGTTCGGTCGTGACCAATCCACTTTCCTTCTTTTTCTTCAGAATTAACAGCAATTTTTTGGTAATAAATTTCATTACCATCGTTAATTCGATCATTTGCAGTTTGAATTTTTTTGAACATTTGCCCAAATCCATCCAAAACTTCTTTACTTACGTTCAATGCCAACATGGTAATAAACACTAAGTACATCAACGCAATAAGTTTATTACGTGGGGTTTCGTTTGCTGCAGCCATGTTTCTTAGTTTTTATTCATTGCAGAAAGCATTCCGCCATAAACTTGATTAAGTGATGCTAAATTTGCAGACATTGCCTCCATCTGTGCATGTAATTGCTTAGCGTTTTCAGCTACTTTTGCATTGTAAGTCGTTTGAGAACCTGCGTCTGCAACTTGTGCGCTATATAATTTATTTAGAGCTTCCAGTTGACCAGCTGCTTGTGCTAATTGTTCTGAATAGTTATTCGATGAAGAAACTGCATCTACTGCTGGCGAAAGTGCCGAGGCAGAAGCTTCTAAGTTTTTAATACTTTGAGTTAATCCTCCTACTAAACTCACATCTAACTTAGCTTCTTGAAGTATCGCGTCAATTTTTTCTGATAAGCCTTCTTCAGATGAGGAAGATTTTCCATGACCTGATCCTTCATTTTGGTGTTCTATAAAAGCTGCATGCTCTTCACGAGCGTCATCTAACATTAATCCACCGACCAAGAAAATGATTGCTTCTGTTCCAAGACCTAATCCAAGTACTACTCCACCCGTAATTGGTCCTATTTCTAAATGAAGAATTTTAAATAATGCCCCTACAATTACCACAGATCCTCCGATTTGGAATAACATGTGCATTATGATTTTTCTTCTTAACCTTCCTTTTAGTTGTTTTGCGTCCATATTAAAATAAAATTAGTTTAGTATAAATATAATTGTTTCTATTTAATTTTTACTTTTTCAGAGCCCAAATAATCTTGAACAGTTCTAAATCCGATGTAACTTCTTGCAGTATCTTTGTATTCATAGTCTCTTGAGCTAACTCTAAGAAAATAGGCTACATCTTTCCAAGATCCACCACGAACTACTTTTCTTTTTTCATTTGAAAGAGATAGGTTTGGATTTAAGGAAGATACATATTCATAGGCGCCTGGGTCATATGATGAGCCAGTCCATTCGGCTACATTACCAGCCATATTATACAGGTTATAATCATTTGCTAAATATGATTTTGCTTCAACAGTGTACATCGCTTGATCAGAAGAATAATCTCCACGTAGCGGTTTGAAATTAGCTAAGAAACAACCTCTATCATTTAAAAGGTATGGAGATCCCCATGGATAAATACCGGATGGAATTCCTCCCCTAGCAGCGTATTCCCACTCAGCTTCTGTTGGTAACCTAAAGTAATTTACTAAAGGTTTATTGCTTGCTTTTTGATATGAGTTTTTATAACTTGTTCTCCACACACAAAAAGCTACTGCTTGATCCCAAGAAACACCAACAACTGGGTAATCTTGGTAGGCCGGGTGTGAAAAGTAATCGTTGTGCATTGGTTCGTTATAAGAATAATTGAAATCTTTAATCCAAACTGTTGTATCTGGATATATCTCGAGATTATCCTCTTCGTAAATGTAATCAGATCTACCTCTTAAATTAGGATCTTTTTTCCTATCAAGAGCTGCTTGTTCAGCATCGAACCATCGGTATCTAAACTTCAATTTGTTTACATCTAATTTCATTTCTCCATTATACCAAACTTCCGGAGGAAGATATAATTCATCCATTACCTCAACATAAGCAAGATCAACATAATCTTCTGTACTCCACTCAATATCTTCATCCCAATTTAAAGGACGATTAGCATACGTATTTTCATTGTCGTCGTAATAGTTTTCTTTCATGTATCTCTGGAATACAGAAATATCAGAGGTGTCAGCATCTGCAAAGGCATAGGCACCTATTCCATCAGTACCTGCTTCTTCATTTAATTCCTCGACTTTAGCCGCAAGCATCTGAAGGGCTATAGAGTCCCGAACCCAATAAACAAATTGTCTGTATTCGCTGTTGGTGATTTCCGTTTCATCCATATAAAATGAACGAACAGTAACTGTTTTGGCTTGAGCGTTTTGAAGTTGAGCCATGTCATCATCGGCTTTACCCATAATATAGGCGCCACCTTCTACAAGGGTCATCCCAAATGGTTTTTCAGGAAACCACTTCTTCTGCTTAACTCCGACTAATTCACCCCTTTTATTGCCACAACCTATAAGGAGTAGTCCAGCGGCAAATAAAATAAATATTTTTTTCATAAAAGATTTCGCTCTTCTAAGGCATTTCAATTTATTCAATATAGTTAAACCTGCTCAAGATAAAAAAAAAGATTGATTTTTTCATCTTCTTTTGGTGGCTTTCCACCATCTATCGGGTAAAACATCTTTGCAGGCATCAAGGTAATCTTTGTGCATGCATGATAATAACGTGTTACTTTTTGATTTATTATCTAAATAGTTTTCATTTTGTATTTCAAGCCACCATCTTCCGCTTTTTTCACTCTGATGAAAAACCATTTCACGGTCCGACATTTGGACAGTATAACGCTTAAAATTTTTGGTTAAATTTACGGGATATTCTTCAAATCTACAATTTACTCCTTCAATAAAATACCAAATAATTTGTGCTAATAATTTATGGAAAAGCATATTGCTTGGTAAATCAAAAAAACCTGCTAAACTCAACTTGTCACTGATACCAGCGTATCTAGCTAATGCGCAAATTGTCCTGCTGTCAATTCCGTTTGGAGCACCATTAGTATAGGTCCCATCTGAAGAACTTTGAAGGCATTTCATGTCAAAACTTGCAATGTCGGCTTCCCTAAAAATAGGCTCCGTAATTTGATTGTTATCTAAGACACTTCCTAAACGAATTGAATCAAAAAAAAGTTTTTCCATCAGGTCCAATTCTTCTTGAGCAATAAGATACGATTGATATCCTATGTTGGTATAGTTAAATAAATAACTAGGGGTATCCATTATGATTTTGCTCATATAGGATTTTCCTGAAATTAAATCTTCATCCTGTGAAAAATCAAATCGACTATCAACAGACACCATATTAACCCACTCTTTCTTGTCTTGAAATACTTGATAAGCAGCAACCGTTAAATCTTGCGTACCTCCAATGATTAATGGAATAATATTGAGTTCTTTTAAATGAACACACACCTCTTTTATGGCAAAGTAGGTGTCCTCAGGGGTTTCTCCGTTTGGCAAATCACCAAGATCGGCTATTTCAATGGCCCAATTACCAGGATATAATTGATAAAATTGTTTTCTAAACTCATTTGTGTCGTAAGTAGTGGAAGTGAAAAAACCATTTCGAGTTTCATTAACCCCAAAAAGAGCAACCCGCACTTCATTTAACTGAGGAAAACCTTGGCTCTTGGTATGAATTTTAATTTTTTTACCCAGAACTTGCTTCGGTAGTAATACCGATACTCCAACAACAGTTTCATCAACGGGTTTAAAAAAATTCAAACTCATTTTTATTATTTCTTTTTTATTGCTTTAGCTTTTGGCTTTGCTTTAGCTTTTTTCTTTGTTGGTTTTTTTGCTTCAATCCTTCTTTTAGCTTCCTCTAAAGTGATTTTTGTAGGATCAATATCCTTAGAAAGTTCAATCTTTAATTTACCTTTAATAATATTTGATCTCCCCCACCTAGCTTTTTCTACTCGGATGCCTTCTTCTTTCCAATCATGAATAACTTTATCAATTTCTTTTTGAATTTTCTCATCAACCAACGTTTCGATATCTGAATTACTAAGATTATCAAAATCGTATTTTTTATTTACATTGATGAACATTCCACTCCACTTGATAAAAGGACCAAAACGACCCGTTCCTTTTGTAATTGGAAGCTCTTTATAAGTATATATAGGTGCATCTGCCTTTTTCTTTTCTTCAATAAGCTCAATTGCAAATTCTTGATCTACTTCCATCGGATTAACTCCTTTTGGTAAGGAAACAAACATTTCACCAAACTTAATATAAGGTCCGAATCGACCGTTATTAACGGTTACTTCTTGAGCTTCATATTCTCCTAAACTTTTAGGCAATTCAAATAATTGAATTGCTTCTTCAAAAGTGATGGTGTCTAGTTGCTGTTCTGATGTTAAGCTAGCAAAAACAGGCTTTTCTTCGTCGTCTGGATTTCCAATTTGTGCTATTGGACCAAACTTTCCTAGGCGGACCTTTACTTCTCTTCCGGATTTTGGATCTGTTCCTAAACTTCGTTCACCAGATTCACGCTCTGCATTTTCTTGAACAAAGTTTACGGTTTTATGAAAATCACCATAAAATCCTTTGATCATCTTTATCCAATCTTCATTCCCTTCTGCAATCTCATCGAAATCTTTTTCAACTTGTGCCGTAAAACTGTAATCAAGAATATTTTTGAAATTTGCTACTAAAAAGTCATTAACAATCATTCCAATATCTGTTGGAACTAATTTTCCTTTATCAGATCCGACCATTTCGGTTAAAAGCTTGACCTCAACCTCATCTTTCTTCAGAGATAACTGATGGTAATTTCGTTCTGCTCCTTCAACTGTTCCCTTGGCAACATAGCCTCTGTTCTGAACGGTAGAAATGGTTGGCGCATATGTAGACGGTCTTCCAATTCCTAATTCTTCTAATTTTTTTACTAATGCTGCTTCAGAATATCGATACGGTGGTCTCGAAAATCGCTGTGTAGAAACTAAAGATTTTAGATCAACTAAATCCCCTTTATTTACTGCTGGCAGCATTCCTTCCGCTTCTTCTTCATCATCGTCTATTCCTTCTAAATAAACTTTCAGGAAACCTTCGAATTTTATAACCTCTCCTTTTGCGGTAAAAACTTGTTGGTGTGTTGAAGCCCCTATTTTCAATTGGGTACGTTCTAATTGAGCGTCACTCATTTGGGAAGCAATGGTTCTTTTCCAGATCAATTCATACAAACGCATTTGATCATAATCTCCAACTATTTTGGAGCGGGTTACATCCGTCGGGCGAATTGCTTCGTGAGCTTCTTGAGCCCCTTTACTTTTATTTTTAAAACTTTTCGCCTGAGCGTATTCTTTGCCGTAATTATCTTCAATTACAGAAAGAACTGCTGTTTGCGCATCTTTAGAAAGGTTAACACTATCTGTTCTCATATAAGTTATAAGACCAGCTTCATATAAACGCTGTGCCATAGTCATGGTCTTACTTACTGAAAAATATAATTTACGAGATGCTTCTTGTTGAAGCGTTGAAGTTGTAAAAGGAGCCGTTGGACTCTTTTTTGCAGGCTTAGTTTCTTTTGATGTTATAGAGAAATTTGCACCGACATTTTCTAAAAGAAAATCCTGAACTTCATCCGGTTGATCAAAAGTAGTGTTCAACTGAGCTTTGATTACTTTTCCTTGTGTAGATAAAAATTCAGATTGAGTTTTATACATTGACTGAGCAGCAAAAACTTTAATTTCACGTTCACGTTCAACGATCAGACGAACCGATACTGACTGAACTCTCCCTGCCGAAAGACCGCCTTTAACTTTTCGCCAAAGAACTGGAGATAGTTCATAGCCAACCAATCGATCTAATACTCTTCGAGCTTGTTGGGCATTAACTAGGTTATAATCTATTTCTCTTGGGTTATCTATGGCTTTTAAAATCGCATTCTTTGTTATTTCATGAAAAACAATACGTTTTGTATTGCTGTCATCTAATTTCAAAGTCTGTGATAAATGCCATGCAATAGCTTCCCCTTCTCGATCTTCATCACTTGCAAGCCAAACCATTTCAGCTTTTTTTGCTAGCGCTTTCAATTCTTTAACTACTTTCTTCTTGTCGTCGGAGACAATGTACTTAGGAGAAAAATCCCCTTCAACATCAACACCTAACTCCTTGGAAGGCAAGTCGGCAATATGCCCAAAGCTTGAAGCAACTTTATAATCTTTTCCTAAAAATTTTTCAATAGTTTTAGCTTTAGCCGGGGACTCAACGATAACCAAATTCTTTGCCATATTTCCTCTTTTCTGCTGACAAAAGTAATTGGTTTTTTCTTAGGTCTCAAACTTATATTGAAACTAAAATTTAAATTGAGCTCAAAAACCATAAGATAAATGCTGAAAATTAATTGATTTATTGACTCTTAAAAAAACAGATAACTAGAGAGCAAATCGCTTGTAAACTCTTATTAAATGCCTAAATTCATCACTAAATTTGATTAATAATTCAAGAGATATTAACTAAAAGCATTTTTAAACAATCTTAACTTTTTTTCACCTATCACAACACCATACATTTTCCTAAAATTAGTATATATTTGAGAAAATTAAAGTGAAATTTAATTAAAGCTTCGCAAATACAGGGATTTAAAAACAAGCAGAAACCAACACCCTAAAAAAATTTCTGCATCTTTAATTTCAATGAAATAAATAAAAAAATATGAATTTTGAATACACACCAAAAACACTAGATTTAGTTGAAAAAGTTGATCAATTCATGAAAAAGCATCTTTTTCCTCATGAACAAAAAGTTTATGCATTTAGCAAGAGTAACCTTTGGGAAAATTATCCAGAAATGGAAAATTGGAAAAAACTAGCTCAAGCAGAAGGGCTTTGGAATCTATTTCTTCCAAAAGGCTATGGAGATTTAAGCCCGGGATTAACAAATTTAGAATATGCTCCTTTAGCAGAAAAAATGGGAAGTTTAGCCTTTGCCTCCGAAGTTTTTAATTGTTCTGCTCCCGATACTGGAAACATGGAAACCATAGCTAAATATGGAACAGACCAACAAAAGGAACAGTGGCTAAAACCCCTAATGAAAGGCAAAATAAGGTCTGCTTTTTTAATGACAGAGCCTGCAGTTGCCTCCTCAGATGCTACTAATATCGAAACTTCAATTGTTAGAGAAGGAGATGAATATGTTATCAACGGAAGAAAGTGGTGGTCTTCTGGTGCAATGAACCCGCATTGTAAGGTGTATATCTTAATGGGTAAAACCGATTTCTCTGCTCCAAAACACGTGCAACAGAGTATGATTTTAGTTCCTGCCAATACCCCTGGAGTTGAAATTATAAGACCTATGGAGGTTTTTGGAAGTGTCGATTCGCCAGAAGGACACGCAGAGATTGAATTAACAAACGTTAGAGTGCCTGTTGGCAATATCCTTCTGGGGGAAGGAAGGGGTTTTGAGATTGCTCAAGGCAGATTAGGGCCTGGACGAATTCATCATTGTATGAGATTGATTGGTGCTGCTCAAAGATCGCTCGATTTAATGTGTAAAAGAGCTAACCAAAGAACTGCTTTTGGAAGAGATCTAATTAAATTCAGCAGTGTCCGCCAAGATATAGCAAAATCAGAATGTGAAATTCAACAAGCAAGACTGTTGACTCTAGCTGCTGCAGACAAGATCGACAGGTTTGGTGTTAAAGAAGCGAAAAACTTAATTGCAATGATAAAAATTACAGTTCCTCAAATGGCGTGTAATGTTATTGATCGAGCAATTCAAATTCATGGTGGAATGGGGGTCAGTCAAGATACTCCTTTAGCCGGTTTCTATGTATATGCTAGATGCATTAGGTTGGCCGATGGACCTGATGAAGTTCACATGTTTCAACTCGGAAGAAATTTAGCAAAAGAACATGAGGTTTAAAAATAAAATAGTTTTAATAACAGGAAGTGGATCCGGAATAGGCAAGGCCGCAGCTCTAGCTTTTTCTAAAGAAGGAGGAGTAATTATTGTGTCTGATATCAATGTCGAAAATGGTTTAAAAACTGTTTCTGAGATTACTAAAAATGGAGGTGAAGCATGTTTTTTTGAAACAGATGTTTCAGATTTTGATATGGTAGAGAAGCTGATGAATTATATTGTTAATCAATACGGAAGATTAGATGTTGCAATAAATAATGCTGGCGTTGGCGGAGGCTTTGAAAAATTAATTGATCTTAGTGTTGAGTCATGGAACAAAACGATGTCTATCAATTCCTCGGGTGTTTTTTATTGTATAAAAACTCAAGTTCCAATCATGCTAAAACAAGGCGGAGGTGTTATTTTAAATACATCTTCAATTGCTGGAATTAGAGGTTTGCCAAATGCAACAGCATATTCGGCTAGTAAACACGCCGTAATAGGGATTACAAAAACAGTTGCCTTAGAATACGCTAAGAACAACATTAGAGTTAATGCTATTTGCCCTGTATTTACCGTAACTCCAATGTTTAATCCCGAAGCAATGAACAAATTAAAAGAAGGTCTTTCTGAAAGATTAAAAGCAAACATTCCTATGAAGCGGTTTGCTGATGTTATGGAACAAGTAAATACAATGTTATGGCTTTGTTCTGATGAAGCTAGTTTTATAACCGGTCAAGCTATTTCAGTTGATGGAGGGCTAACTGTTTAAACACATCGCTATGGAACAAAAAGTAAGAAAAGGAGAAGAGTTGAATGAGGTTAATCTCAAAACTTTTCTAAAAGAAAACAACCTAATTTCAAATATAAAAAGTGATTTAGGAGTTACGCAGTTTTCTAATGGGTTTTCAAATCTAACCTATCTTCTAGATATTGAAGGAAAGGAATATGTTATCCGAAAGCCACCAAAAGGAGCGGTTTACGGGCATGATATGGGGCGCGAGTACAAGGTGCTCAAGGGGCTGAACAACGGCTTTGACAAGGCTCCTGTTGCTTATGCCTATGCTGAAGACATCAGCATCATTGGGTCTTCTTTTTATATAATGGAAAAAGTTAATGGCATAATAATAACACCTCAGGAATTAAAAACTCAAACTATATCTGCAAAAGATTATGGTGTGATTTCTAAAACTTGGTTGAATACTATGGTCGAATTACATCAATTAGACTACAAAAAATTAGGGCTAACAGATCTTGGTAAACCTGAGGGTTATGTCGATAGACAAGTACGAAATTGGAGTAAACAATATCTTAAAGCAGCGATTGAAGACATTAAAGAAGCTAGACTTGTAATGGATTGGTTGCACAACAACCAGCCTAAACAATACAAGCACAGTCTTATCCACAACGACTATAAATATGACAACGTAGTGTTCAGCTCGGACTCATGGAGTAAGATTAATTCAATATTAGACTGGGAAATGTGTACCATTGGTGATCCATTGATGGATTTAGGTACTTCAATTGCATATTGGGCAATGTCATCTGACCCTAAAGGGCTTCTTAGCGCTTTTGACTATCCAACTTCACTTGAGGGAAATCCCTCCCGCTTAGAAGTTGTCGAGATGTATGAAAAAAAAACCGGAGTGCCCGTAAACAATTTAGTTTTCTATTACGTCTTCGGGCTTTTTAAGATTGCTGTTATTGTTCAACAAATATATTATAGGTACAACAAGGGGTTAACCTCAGATGAGAAATTCAAAAATCTAAATAAAATTGCCGAAATGTTTTGTAAAATAGGATGGCAATCAATTCAAAAGAATAGAATAGAAAACCTTTTATAATGAGTAAAATTTATTTATTTCGACATGCTCAGGCATCAATAGGAAGTTCTAATTATGATGTTTTATCACCAAAAGGGGAAGTCCAAGCTACTGAACTTGGGAAATATCTTTGTGAAAAGAAAATAGTCTTTGATAAAATTTATACCGGAGATTTAAGAAGGCAACAACATACAGCCGAGCTTGTTTCTGAAGAATATAATAAAAGTGGAATTTCAATTCCTAACCCTATAGTTTTAAAAGACCTCAATGAGCATCAAGCTCCTGATGCTATGAAATCAGAATTACCAAAGATGATGCTTACAGATCCTTATCTAAAAGATTTACAAGTTCAAGCTGAAAGTAATCCTAAGAATAAGCATTCCTATATGATGTTAGGATTTAAATATTTTTTACATAAATGGGTTGAAAATGAAATAAGTGTTGCAGGGGTTATTCCTTGGAAAGAATTTAGAATCAATTCTGTAAATGGCTTAAATTCTATACTTAAAAACACCGAAAAAGGAGAAACTATTGGGGTATTTACTTCGGGTGGAACTATAAGTTCTATGGTAAGTGAAGTCTTGAAAATAACCAATGAAATTACAGTTGCTGACTTAAATTTTTCTGTAAGGAACACTTCTTTCTCTTCACTTCTTTTTTCAAATAATGAAACAAGTTTATTGTCTTTCAATGAACTACCTCATTTAGAAGGCAAAATGATAACTTTTGTTTAAGAGTTCTTTAACTTTAAGTAGTCAGAACATAAATCCAGAATGGGTTTATATGTTTTCAGGACTTAATTTGACCGACTTTAGTTGATTTTTTTCATCCACAAAAACAGTCCAAACAACAAAGATTTCGTTATTGAATATTTCTAATTGAGGTACTCCTGTGTTTCTTTCTCCATCAATTTTAGATATTGTAATTGGTGCTGAAATTTTTCCATCTATTGAAACCTTTTTTACCCTCAAATATGTGCCTAAATCATCCCCTTCCATATAACTAACAACTACTTCCTGTTCGTTTAAGAAAGCAACATCTACTCTACCAATAGCATCATGATCGTTAATCTTTATTGGGGTGTCAAAATAAGCCCCATTGGATTTCGAAAACGAAAGATTGACTGTTGGATTTTCATTAGAGACCGTAAACCAACTGACAGCCAGATTATTTGAGTTAACAGAAACTTTAGGGCCGTTTACGGGACATCCGTTTATTATCCATCCATCGTTATTGACAGGAGTTGGAGCTTCCCAAACATCATTTACTTTTCGGGCAATATAAATGTCTCGAACCTCTTTCTCGCTCCTGTCTCTATAAACAACTATAGGCCCGTCATTAGTAACCGCTATTGATGTCTGGCAACAGTCACAAGTTGCGGAATCGAGTTCGCTTTCATTGATAACATCACCGTTACTTGTGATTTCGGCAAAGCGAATGGTCATCGGTTTATGATGTCCATCTGGCTCTTTGTCTACTGTATTCCTTCCGTCCAGCCAGGTAATAAAAAATCCTTGGTTAGCATTGGGAATTATACTTACAAAACCATGCTCTGCTTTAACACCATCGGTATGTAAAATAAAATCTTCTTTTATTTTCTCGCCCGATAATTTTTGGAGACTTAAAACAACATCATAGGTATAGGTTCCAGAAGCAGATTTCTTTAAGTAGCTTGTTAGTATTAAATCCCCATTAATTGCATGAGCTGGAAAATCAGCCCAATTAACAAACCAGTCGGAACCAGTCGCTATTGTTTGGGGATTAATCCATTTTCCATCGTTGAATTGACTGAAATTTAGGGCAACTTTCTTGTCTTTAGTAGAAGAAATCCATGATAATGACAAAGAACCGTTTTTAGAAACTAAACTAGGCTGTGCATTACTATTCTCATACAGAAAAGGAATTTCCTCTATCACAACCTCTTTAGAGGTACAAGAAACAATAGTTAAGAAAGAGAAAATGACAATGAACTTCTTCATATTACAAAGTTTTTAATTTATTTATTATTTGTTCTGAATCCCAAGCAATTGTTCCTACAATAGTTTCAATTTTTTTTCCATTTTCATCAAAAATATAGGATGTTGGTAAAGAATAGATTCCAAGCATTTCATTAGATTCAACAGACTTCAAAAAGTTAAAGTCAAAATTCTTGTCCTTTTTAAACGTAGATATTTTAGATGTTGTTTCATCAGAAACTAATAAAAAAATATAGTTGTGGTTTTCTAATATTTCTTCAGCTCTTTTTAGCCCAGGCATCTCCTTTATGCATGGTCTGCACCATGTGGCCCAGTAATTAATTACAATTTTCTTTCCCTTATAGACCGTCAAATCTACTTTGTTGTCATTTAAATCTACAAATAAAGTTTTGAGTTGTATGGATTCTAAATCAGAAAAATCTCTACTTTTAGAAATGCCTGAATTACATCCAAAGAACAAAATCAAACAACTTATAAAAACCAAATCTTTCATAGAATTATTTTTATTTTAATAAAATTAGTTAAAACGGATGAGTATAAAAAATACAAAGGTAAATGTTCTATGATTTTAACTTCACCCCCATATTTTAATTTAGAACAATACTCCACAGATAAAGAACAATCCTATAACCTCTACCCTTCCTATGAAGAGTGGATAAATGGATATATCAAAGAAACATTCCAAATTGGATATGATTTACTCAAGAAAGATGGAGTTCTCCTCCTCAATATTGCAGATACAAAAGAATTACCATTGGAATTAGATACACTTTCAGTAATGGAGGATATTGGGTTTGAGTTCCAATATGAGATAGGAATGAAAATGCAGAGATACCTCTCATTGGATACAGAAAAAATATATAACCGATATTACGATGAAAATGGTGGAAAGTATGTTAAGGTTGAACCCATTATGAAGTTTATCAAAAAATAAAAAAACACTAAATTTGATGTATGTTTCAAAACACCATAATTAAAAAATATATTTCTTCACAAAATAAAGATTCACAACTTGTAAAGTGGGATTTATTTAAAAAATTCTTTCACGGTAAAGAAAGGCAGAATAGTATTCGTGAACTAAAGGAGGAAGAGTATCAAGAAGGTTTTATGAGGGATTTATTTGTTGGTGTTCTTGGGTATATTTTGAAACCATCAGATAACTACAATTTAGTTCTTGAAAAAAAGAATGTAAAAGATAGTAAAAAAGCTGATTCTGCTATTATCTTCAATGATAAGGTAGTTTCTGTTATAGAACTTAAAGGAACAAATACAACTGATTTAGGAAAAGTTGAAGTACAAGCTTTTTCTTACAAGAACAATCAACCAAATTGTAAGTATGTTATTACATCTAATTTTGAAAAATTAAGATTCTATATTGAAGATGCTATTGATTTTATAGAATTCAATTTATTTGAACTTACACAAGATGAGTTTAACTTAATGTATTTGTGTTTAAGTACAAATAGTATTGAAAATGATTTACCTCTTAAATTAAAATCCGAATCAATATCCCAAGAAGATTTAATTACTAAAAAATTATACAAAGATTACTCCTTATTTAAAAGAGAACTATATCAGAATCTTATTGTATTAAATCAAGGATATGATAAACTATTGTTGTTTAAAAAATCTCAAAAACTTTTAGATAGATTTCTATTTCTGTTTTTTGCAGAAGATAAATTTTTACTCCCTCCAAACTCGGTACGTTTAATTTTAGATGATTGGGAAGATTTGATTGAGAAGGATGAAGAAATACCTTTATATAATAGGTTTAAAAAGTATTTTGGATACCTAAATACAGGCTTTAAAGGTAAAAGGTATGATGTATTCCCTTATAACGGTGGATTGTTTAAATCGGATGAAATTTTAGATAATATTTTGATTGATGATACTTTATTATTTAATCACACTAAAAAATTATCTGAATATGATTTTGAGAGTGAAGTCGATGTAAATATTCTAGGACATATTTTTGAAAATTCCTTAAATGAAATTGAAGAAATTTCAAATGAATTAAAGAATGGTGAAGTAGATAAAACCAACACTAAAAGAAAGAAAGATGGTGTATTCTATACACCAAAGTATATCACCAAATACATTGTAGATAACACTATTGGGAAACTTTGTAATGAAAAGAAAATTGAATTACAAATCAATGATGAAGATTACACAACAGATAAAAAACGAATTAAGAAAACAATTAAAAACTTATCGGATAAACTAACTGAATATAGAAATTGGTTATTACAATTAACAATCTGTGATCCCGCGTGTGGGAGTGGTGCATTTCTTAACCAATCTTTAGATTTTCTTATCTCTGAACATCAATACATAGATGAACTACAATCTAAACTTTTTGGTGATTCTATGGTGTTAAGTGATATTGAAAATAGCATTTTAGAAAATAATTTATTTGGTGTTGATATAAATGAAGAAAGTGTTGAGATTACAAAACTTTCATTATGGTTACGAACTGCACAACCAAATAGAAAACTCAATAGTTTAAGTAACAATATTAAATGTGGTAACTCATTAATAGATGATGTTACAGTAGTTGGAGAAAAAGCCTTTCATTGGGAGAATGAATTTCCTACTGTTTTTGAAAAAGGTGGTTTTGATGTTGTAATTGGAAATCCACCATATGTGAATGCGAGAAATATGAAAGAAATAGAGAGAAAATATCTTTCTTCTAAATACAAAGAATTAACAGGAGCGTGGGATTTATATGTTCCATTTCTATTGTTAGGAGAAAATATCTGTAAATTAAATATTTATGGATGGATAATTCCTAATAAATTACTAATTAATGATTATGGTATAAATACTTTAAAAAGATTAAAAATTAATAATCTTAATCAAGTAATAAATATTTCTTCTCTTCCAATTTTTGAAAATGTTGGTGTTTATCCTATTATCTTAATTAACAATAATGATAATGATAGTTTTAATGAATATGAAATTAAATCTATTGATGATTTATCAAACATCAAAAACTGTTTAAAAACTAAAAATATTTTTAAAAGATTCAAACTAATAAAAGATTATAATATTTTAATTAACTCAGGTACTACAGGTTTTGAAGCTCAAAAAATAAAACCGTTGATTAATGAAAAATTTGAAGGAATTAAATTTGCAGTTAGTGGTAATGTTGACCCTTATTCCATATCAAGAGAAAGAGTACCTTATATGAAAAGTATTTACAGTTTTCCTTCAATAAGAAAGGATAGAAATATTGTTTCTAATTCCAAAATTGAGTTTTGGGAAAAACCAAAAATAGTTATTGCAGGAATGACTAAAAGAATCGAGGCTTATTATACAAGTAAACCTTTAGCGTTAGGTGTTGGTATCTATGGTATTTATGAATTTTCTGATTTTCATCCATTATATATTTTATCAATTTTAAATAGTAAATTTTTAACTTATTATTTAAATATAGAATTTAAGGATAAACATTTAGCCGGTGGTTACTTAGCTATTAATAAATCAACAATTGAATCACTTCCTTTGGTATTCTCTTCAGATGAAAAACAACAACCCTTTATAGAAAAAGGGAATCTAATGCTCATTTTAAACAAAGAACTACAAGAAGTATCCCAAAAATTCCAAAGAACACTTCAAAGAAATTTTGAAATAGATACTTTACCTAAAAAACTACAAAATTGGTATTTACTCTCATACAATGAGTTTCTCAAAGAATTAAGTAAAAAGAAAGTTAAATTATCCCTTGAGGATGAGGGTAAGTGGGAAGATTTCTTTATTTCAGAATCTAAAAAGGTATTAGAGATAAAAGGTTCAATTGAAAAAACAGATAAAGAAATTGATACTATGGTATACCAACTGTACAATCTAACGGATGATGAAATTGAAATTATTGAATCAACAATTTAGTGATTTTTAAATTCGTTGTTTGAGAAGTAAATATAAAAAAGTGGAAACTCAGTTTCCACTTTTATCTTTTATAAACCTCTTCAACGATACTAAAAACATCGTGGATAGATAGATTATCCTTTGCATTTTTGATAGAGTTCCTAATCTCACTTTTTAGATTATCCCTTACTTCATTTTCACCACCCATATTGTTAATTATTCTATATGCAGATTTTAGTGACACCTCACCACTCAATACAGAATTTAATAATTCTTCATTTCCACTATCTTCAATACTTTGTAACCTAACATCATTGGTGTGAGTAATGCCAATTTCTTTGTGGAGGTAATCTCTCAATTTTAATGAACCCATCAAATCTTTCCTTTTTTGTAGAGGTAGAGATTTCATTTCAGTTTTAAGAGTTCTGTATTCATTTATCTTCTCAACCAAACTCTTTTCTCTATGCCTATTTGATTGTATTAGTTCTATTATCTCCAATACTCCAACAGATTTATAGATTACATCTATCGTTTCTATTCCCAATCTTTTGATTGTGTTATATCTTCTGTGGCCAGAAATCAATTGATTAGTTTTTTCATTCACCAAACATGGTTCTAGTTGGCCATAAAGTTGGATGGATGATTCCAAATCTTCATCTTCTTTTGTGTGTTTCGAAGAATAGATTTGATAATTAATTGGATTTTCTTTGATTGATTCTATCGGAACTCTTACAATCTCTCCTATTTTATTGCTATTATCTACCATACAATCGTAAAAGTAATGAAATGGATTCTTACTCGAAAATTTATTTAAGACCTCTTAAAACTCCTTAAAATGATAGATATGTAGAAAGAATACAGAACAGATTTTTCGTTTTCTGTAAAACTATATACTTATATGTAACAACGATGATTAAAACTTAAACTGAAACATAGAATAAAACAGTAGAACATCTGTATAAGGTTCTAAACTTTAGGTAACCACTCCTATTGGTTCAGGTACTTATTCTATCGATTAGATAGGATTCTTTTAATCATCGTTGTAAAAATTATTAAAACTTAAAAAATCACTTTACGAGCTCCGAAGGAGTGAGTAAAAATATATAACTGATAATACGAGGTTGATAATTTTAATTAGAAATATTTAATATAAATAGTATAAACCTAGAACTAATAGTATGAACACTAACGAAAAAATACCATATAGATTTAGAAACATATTTAATACTTGGGGTGAGTATAAAGAATGGTGTATAGAAGAATCTGAACAAGAATTATTAAAAGCATTTCCCAATGATAAAAACAAAAAATATGAGTAGAAAAATGAATGAACAAGAATCTTTCTCGTTTGAGGGTATTATCCTTTTAAGTGAAAAGAAATGGGGGAAGAAATACACAATGAGTATCGTTGATATCTTGTATTTACACCATTTGGTTTCAAGGGAGATTGTTAATGAAAATCAAAATGATATGAAAAACTATTTATTAAAAGAAGGATATGAAAGTATCGATGTTCTGAATATGGTTAACCGATATCAGAAAGTTAAACATGATTTATTTGAATATAGTTTCAAAACTCAAGCCATCCTTGATAGAATACAGAGTTACGGAGATGCTAAATCTCGTGTATCATGGGAAACAATTGATAATAAAGTTATCGGTTTAGTAAAAGAAAATAAAGGTTGGATGGTTGTTGATGTATCAGATGGTACGGAGAAGATTGTAGCTAGAATAAATGAAGGTGTTAATTGGTTAGATACCAACCTTACCAACAATCAAATGAACTACATAATTAAAAATGCAAGGTTGTTAAAAGAACCTTTAGGAGGAATAATATGATAAACGGTATTAAACTTAACACAAACAATATCTCAACGAATCAACGAAGATTGAGGTTAATGGAATTGGGTATTGGAACTAATTCTCTATCTAAAAACGATAAAGAAAGATTAAAACCTAGAACTTCTTCCTACATAACGGAAACAGTAAGTATGAAACAAATTCCAATGAATAGGAAACAGAATGTTCCACAGAAAGTAAAACCTCAACCTCAAGATGAAATTGATTTAGAAGAGGTACTAAGGGAAATGGGTTATGGTGAACATGATGATTTAAGAGTACATCCAACAGATGAGATGGAAGAAGATGATGAGGTTGGTTCAATGAGTAGAGAGAAACTAAAACAGTTGATTCAAGATATTGTATTGGAAACGATGGAAGAGGAGGATGATCTCAATGAAATAATTGAGAACTTAACTAGGAATGATAAGATTATCTAAAACGAAAATTCTAAACTCAATAGATAGGATTGATTGTAACCTTAACACTATTTATTATTTAGATACAGATTACGAAATATTAGAAAAACAAATGTTAATAGAATTACTTGAAACAATTAAAGATTGGAAAAGCTGTTTGGAAGAGATTGAAATGAAGATACATTCAATTCAACTAAACGATGAGAAGGAAGATGATACTGAAAATAATACTAACCTAATACTATACTAAACAAAACATGCAAGAACTATTACAAAAGATTGGAGTTGATACTGAACTCCTAAACAAAGAACAACTACATACTCGAGAAACTACACTATCTATTTTAGGAATCTCTCCAAAGACTCTTTGGAATTTCCAAAAAGATAATCTTATAAAAGGAACAACCTTCAAAGGAAGAAGGTATTACTCAAAAGATGCAATAATTGATTGTATCAAAATACACTTTGATATTAAGTTAGGAAGTGAATGGGATTCAGTTTGGGATTGATGGTATAACAATCAATACCCTATCATATTTATATTTGATAGGTTCACAACAACCTAACACCAATTTCCAACATATCAACTTATATTAATGGTTTGATTGTGATAATCCATCTCATTAATAAATTTTACTAATCTATTTAAAGACCAAGTAATTGTTTCTTTTTAGTTTGAAATTCTTCTTCTGTAATGATACCTTTTTCTAATAAATTTGAAAACTTTTCTAATTCATCAGCCGTTGAAATAGGTTGGGATTGTGAATTTCTGTTAGAAGATTTAAACTGAGAAATTAATTTATCGATTTTGGATTTGAATTTGTCAGGATCTGTTACTTGATTTAGGTTGAATATGATAGAATAAGGATCATTAGAAGGATTGAATTGGTGAGAGGGTGTATTACCTTCAGAACCTTTTAAAAATATTCTAAGGTAGGATACTTGTATCTTGTTCATATTTCCACCAGAAAAAAGTGCGGAAACAAGTGCTCCCGAACCCACTTTAAATACAGTAACACTTCGAATATCCTCGTAGAATACATCGATTTCAGCAACACCATCAAAACTACTAATAAAATTATTTAAACCATCCTTTTGTGGACCAATAACAAGCTTATCCTCGAACAACTCGATTTGTTTTGCAGTTCCTTTCCAAATTAAACTATTATCCTCAACTTCTGACTTTGATTGAGAATCGGAAACCTTGTTTTCAAAATCTAACAAGTCAAAACTCTCATCCTTAAGTTTGGAGAAAATTATTTCTTCATCACTAAATTCATCAATCATCTTATTCCAGATATTGATAACTCTATTCGTATTATGTGTTTGTAACGCCTCTTTTACAGAATCTTTTGATGATAAATCAATACCTAACCTATGAAAAATATATATCGTTATAATGTTAATTTCTTTAAAGTTTAAAAAACTTTTAAGTAACAGAAAAGAAGGAACCCTTTTAAACCCTAAAACATCACATTTTCCAACCGAGATATTTGATTCTTGTCCATAAACCTCAATACCATTTTTGTAACCTTCTACATTGATTAATTTTCCCATTTTATTTTGATTTTAAGATATTTTTGTAAGAAACACAAAGACCTGATTGAACCCATTGTAAATCTCAATTCCATTATAACTATAATTTCCCATATTTAATTTTTTAAATCTTAATGGATATAACCAACCTATCAGTAATTGGATTTGTTTTAAGGAGAACTCATCACTCTCCTTTTTTGGTTGAAATAACATGACACATTGTCTGGAATTAACTATCTTTGTAACCCAAATTGCATGTTATTTTTGTTTATACCCAAGAGTGGGTATAACTAATTTTAATAAAAAAAATATAAAAAAGGTTATACCTAAATGATTCATACGAAAACACATAATAAGTTGAAGAACAATTCATTAAAGAATCCAAAAGCACTTACATCAACAAGTTATACCCAAAGTTATACCCACAAAAATCCTAACCAATATAACGGTGAAACCATTGGTAGTCAAGTAGTTGAGGGTAAAAATACACATAATAAAAAGGTATATATAGAGTCGTATGGATGCAGCATGAATTTTGCTGACAGTGAGGTGGTTGCGTCAATCTTATCAACTGAAGGTTTTGAGACTATAGTCGAAATGAAAGAAGCCGATCTTGTATTAATTAACACCTGCTCTATTCGTGATAAGGCGGAGCAAACGGTTCGTAAACGTCTTGAAAAATTCAATGCCGTTAAAAGAATTAACCCCAAAATGAAAGTTGGTGTTTTGGGTTGTATGGCAGAGCGATTAAAAGAAAAATTTTTAGAAGAAGAAAAAATAGTGGATATGGTTGTTGGTCCAGATGCATATAAAGATTTGCCCAACCTACTCCAAGAAATCGAGAGTGGACGAAATGCAGTAAATGTAATTCTATCTAAAGAAGAAACTTATGGAGACATTGCTCCGGTTCGTCTTCAATCGAATGGAGTAAGTGCCTTTGTTTCGATTACACGGGGGTGTGATAACATGTGTACATTTTGTGTAGTCCCATTTACTCGTGGCAGAGAGCGAAGTCGAGATCCTAAAAGTATTCTAGAAGAAATTAATGATTTAGTTTCAAAAGGATTTAAAGAAGTGACTCTTTTGGGTCAAAATGTAGACAGCTACCTCTGGTATGGTGGTGGACTCAAAAAGGATTTTGACAAAGCAACAACACTTCAGCAAAAAACAGCTGTAAATTTTGCGCAATTACTTTCTCTAGTTGCTCAAGAGCACCACAAAATGAGAATACGATTTTCTACATCTAACCCGCAAGACCTTACTTTAGATGTAATTCACGCGATGGCCACTTTTGATAATATATGTAAACACATTCATTTACCTGTTCAATCTGGAAGTGATCGAATTTTAAAGAAAATGAACCGTTTACATACACGTCAAGAATATTTTGACTTAATCGATAACATTAAAAAGATAATTCCAGAATGTTCTATATCTCAAGACCTTATTGCTGGTTTTCCAACCGAAACCGAAGAGGATCATAAAGACACCTTGAGTCTAATGGATTATGTTCAATATCATTTTGGGTTTATGTTTTCTTATTCCGAACGCCCAGGCACACTAGCCGAACGCAAGTTAGAAGATGACATATCCGAAGAAGTGAAACTAAGAAGATTACAAGAAATAATTGAAAAACAACGCGTTCATAGTCGCCATAGAACAGCGGGGTATAAAGACAAAACAGTTTGTGTGCTGATTGAACGTGAGTCTAAAAAATCTGAATTTCAATGGAGCGGAAGAACTTCTCAAAACACGGTGGTTGTATTTCCAAAAGAACACTATAAAGTAGGTGACTTTGTTGATGTCAAGATCAACGACTGCACCTCAGCAACATTAATAGGAATTCCTTTAAGGATTTCTGAAACAATATAAAAATGGAATCAATTCAAGCTATAAAGCAGCGGTTTGGTATCATTGGAATGAACCCTTTGCTTAACCGAGCGTTAGAGAAAGCCCTTCGAGTTGCGGTAACAGATATTTCTGTTTTGGTGACTGGTGAAAGTGGGGTTGGAAAAGAAAATATTCCCAAAATAATACATCAATATTCTCACAGAAAACATGCTAAATATATTGCTGTAAACTGTGGAGCAATTCCAGAAGGAACTATTGATAGCGAACTTTTTGGGCATGAAAAAGGTGCTTTTACAGGAGCAACATCGACCCGAAGCGGGTATTTTGAAGTTGCTGATGGAGGAACTATTTTTTTGGACGAAGTTGGAGAACTTCCTCTTGCAACTCAAGTCAGACTTCTACGAGTTCTAGAAACTGGAGAATTTCTGAAAGTAGGTTCTTCTAAAACTCAAAAAACTAATGTTCGGATTGTTGCTGCAACCAATGTTCAAATGCAGGATGCTATTCAGAAAGGGAAATTTCGAGAAGATTTATATTACAGACTAAGTACCGTTGAAATAAATTTACCCCCCTTGAGAGAGCGCAAAGAAGATATTCCGTTGTTGTTTAGGAAATTTGCCTCTGATTTTGCCCAGAAATATCACATGCCTACCGTTCGATTAAATGATGCTGCACAACATACCTTATCTCAATATAATTGGAATGGGAACATCAGACAACTAAGAAATGTAGCAGAACAGATTTCAGTTCTTGAAAAGGAGCGCGACTTGACCCCTCAAATATTAAGGACATACTTACCCGATATGGGCAGTCAACTGCCTGCTCTGAAATCGGATGGAAAAGAATCTAGTGATTTTGCCTCCGAACGCGAAATTCTATATAAAGTTCTTTTTGACATGAAGAATGATTTAAACGATCTCAAAAAGCTTACTTTAGAACTCATGAATCAAGAAACATCGGAAGCTGTTCAAGAAAAAAATCAAAACTTAATAAATAAGATATACGGTTCTAATTCTTCTGAAGAAAAATCCCAAAATATAGAATCTTTGGGTGTTGATAACCAATACCAAGAAACGGTTCATGAGCCCGAAGAATCTTATGATTATGCCGAAACAATTGTCGAAGAAGAGCCTTTATCCCTTCTTCAAAAAGAAATTGAAATGATAAAAACAGCTTTAGAAAGAAGTCAAGGAAAACGAAAATTAGCGGCTGAAGAACTTGGAATATCGGAACGAACTCTTTACCGTAAAATAAAACAATATGATCTAAATGATGGCTCAGAAGGTTAAATATTACAGATCCGCTCTAAGAATAACTATGCTGATACTATTGGTTCAAGCATGTGGAATCTACTCTTTTACAGGAGCTTCAATTCCAGCAGGAACTGAAACATTTCAGGTTAATTATTTTGAAAATATAGCCGGAAACAGACCTGGATCAACTATTGAACCTGGGTTGGATAGAGACTTTACATTGGCACTACAAGATATTTTGATAAACCAGACCAATCTAAACCTCACCAACACTAATGGTGATCTTGTTTTTGAAGGAGAAATTGTAGAGTACGGAATTACTCCAATGTCTGCAACTGCTCAAAACACAGCTGCACAGAATAGATTGACCATTACAGTCAATGTGCGGTATTTTAATGTCAAAAGAGAAGAAGATAATTATGAAACTCGCTTTTCATTTTACTATGATTATCCAGCAGAGCAACAGTTATACGACATAAAAGATACTGCGCATGGAGAAATTTTTGAGCGCATTACACAAGATATTTTTAACGCATCTTTAGCTAAATGGTAGTATGATGAATCTAGAAGAGTTTTCTTCCCTTTCTAAAAATTATAATGCACTAAATGAAGAGCAACGTCTTGACCTAGAAAAAATAACATACCGCTACCCTTATTTTCAAGCAGCATATGCACTTTATTTAAAATCTCTAAAAGAACAGGAAAAGTTCAACTTTGACCTGATTCTTAAAAAAACTGCAGTGATTAGTCCCGAAAGGAATACGCTATATCATTGGCTTTATAACGAGTTCAAAGTAATAGAAAACAAAAATACAGGAACAGTAAAAGAAGAAAAAGAAACTACTAATACGTCGCCAAAAAAAGTTGAAGAAAAATCTTTGCCTGTAAATCTTAGTTTTTTAGAATGGATAGAGTGGACAAAAAGCAAATCCGGTAACAAAATTGAAGACATTGATATAGAGCATCCTATTAGTGATAAGATAGAGCTTATTGATACCTTTCTAAAAAACAAGCCAAAAATCCCACCCCTGTCCTCAAAAGCTGAAACAGAAAATTTATCTAAAGAAATTAAGTTCAATAAAGAAGAATTAATGACCGAAACTTTAGCTAAAGTTTATGTCAAGCAAGGAAAGTTTAAGAAAGCTTTACTCGCATACAAGATATTAAGTTTGAAATATCCAGAAAAAAACAGTTTCTTTGCAGACCAAATCAAAGCTATTAAAGATTTACAACAAAAATAATATAATCTAATGAGTACATTTTCAATTTTTATTACACTGATTCTAGTCGTGTGTTTTCTCCTTATACTTGTCGTGATGGTTCAAAACCCTAAAGGAGGAGGGCTTTCCTCATCTTTTGGTGGCGGTGGCGGTCAACAATTAGGAGGTGTTCAAAAAACTACTGACTTCCTTGACCGAAGCACTTGGGTATTAGCAACTCTTTTATTAGTTCTTATTTTACTATCCAACTTTAGTTTACCAACGTCTCAAACTGATTCAAATTTTGAATCAAAAATAACTGATAAGAATACTTTTGAAGAAATTTCAACAGAAACTATCACTCCAGAGGTTGTTCCTAATACTTCTTCAGACATCGAAGAACCAGCTGCTATTGAATAGCTAAACAATATTTTTTTCTTAAGTGCCAGCTTCCTGACAAGCTGGCATTTTTTTTTATATAAACTGACAAAAATTTAACTGGCATAATTTATGAAATTATCAATTTAAATTTATAATATAAAACAAACAATATGAGTAAGATCAATATTAAACCTTTAGCAGACCGAGTTCTAATTGAACCAGCTGCTGCTGAAACCAAAACTTCTTCAGGTCTATACATACCAGATACTGCAAAAGAAAAACCTCAAAAAGGAATTGTTGTTGCTGCTGGTCCTGGAACCAAAGAAAATCCGGTTACCCTTAAAGTAGGAGATACCGTTCTTTATGGAAAATACGCTGGAACAGAACTTCAAAATGATGGAAAAGACTTCTTAATCATGAAAGAAAGTGATATTCTTGCAATTGTTTAAACAAAACTAAATTAAAATGGCTAAAAAAATAGTATTTGACATTGATGCTAGAGATGGTATCAAAAGAGGAGTAGATGCACTTGCAAACGCAGTGAAGGTTACCTTAGGACCGAAAGGGCGTAATGTAATCATTGGCAAAGCATTTGGAGCACCACAAGTAACTAAAGATGGTGTTAGTGTTGCAAAAGAAATTGAACTGGAGGATCCTTTAGAAAATATGGGAGCTCAAATGGTAAAAGAAGTTGCGTCTAAAACCAACGATTTGGCTGGTGACGGAACAACAACCGCAACAATATTGGCACAAGCTATTGTTAAAGAAGGTCTTAAAAACGTAGCTGCTGGAGCAAATCCACTGGACCTCAAAAGAGGAATAGATAAAGCAGTAGGTGCTATTGTTCTTGAGCTCGATAAAATAGCTACTGAAGTAGGTGGTTCTTCTGAAAAAATTCATCAAGTAGCTAGCATATCAGCAAACAACGATGATACTATCGGAAGTTTGATTACTGAAGCATTTGAAAAAGTAGGTAAAGAAGGGGTAATAACAGTTGAAGAAGCCAAAGGAACAGAAACTTATGTAGATGTTGTTGAAGGAATGCAATTTGACAGAGGATACCTTTCGCCTTACTTTGTTACAGATTCTGAAAAAATGGAAGCTGATCTAGAAAGTCCATACATTTTACTTTACGACAAAAAGATTTCTTCAATGAAAGATCTTTTACCTGTATTAGAGCCTGTTGCTCAAACAGGAAAACCTTTATTAATCATTGCAGAAGATGTAGACGGAGAAGCCTTAGCTACACTAGTAGTTAACAAACTTCGTGGTGCATTAAAAATAGCGGCTGTAAAAGCCCCTGGATTTGGTGATCGTCGTAAAGCAATGCTCGAAGACATCGCCATTCTTACTGGCGGAACTGTTATTTCTGAAGAACGTGGCTATACACTCGAAAACACAACCCTAGAAATGCTTGGAACTGCTGAAAAAGTTACTATTGACAAGGACAATACTACCGTTGTTAATGGTGCAGGAACAGCTGAAGCAATTGAAGGGCGTGTTGGCCAAATTAAGTCTCAAATAGAAAACTCTACTTCAGATTATGATAAAGAAAAACTACAAGAACGTTTAGCAAAACTTTCAGGTGGTGTAGCTGTACTTTATGTTGGTGCTCCTTCAGAAGTTGAAATGAAAGAGAAAAAAGATCGCGTTGATGACGCTCTGCACGCCACAAGAGCTGCGGTTGAAGAAGGTATTGTTGCTGGAGGTGGTGTAGCGCTACTTAATGCAAAGAAAGCCTTAAAAAGCCTTAAGAGTGAAAACTCAGATGAAGCTACAGGAATTCAAATAATAACAAAAGCCGTTGAAGCACCTTTACGAATTATTGTAGAAAATTCTGGTGGAGAAGGGTCTGTGGTTGTTTCTAAAGTTCTCGAAGGAGATCAAAACTTTGGATACAATGCCAAAAACGGAACTTATGTAGATATGTTAAAAGAAGGAATCATTGATCCTAAAAAAGTAACTCGAGTTGCTCTTGAAAATGCAGCTTCAGTTGCAGGAATGATTTTAACTACTGAATGTGCTCTTTTAGACATCAAAGAAGAAGCTCCTGCTGGTGGTGGAATGCCTCCAATGGGTGGTGGAATGCCAGGGATGATGTAATATCCTGATTATAGTTATAAAAAAAGCGACCAATAGGTCGCTTTTTTTATAGGGTTACTTTTTATCTAAACAAACAAAATGATTAATGTCATTACAATACCCGCAAGAGTAAAATATATTCCTTTCTTAAATACAGAAGTATGCGGTAAAAACATCCAAAAAGAAGATATAACAAAAAACAAAAGAGAAACTCCAAAGAAAATATTCAACCAATAAATAGGGCTGTTAGTTGTAGCTTTATGAAGCTGAGCCATCTTATCCAAAAGGAAGGGAAGTTCTTTTTTAACATAAATAGTTTCACCTGTTGCTTGATTATAAGTTCCGTCTTCAAAAAACAAGAGACTACCTTCTTGCTTTAGAATAGACAATCCTTTAATTTCCAAAACCTCACCTAATGTTTTTTCGTCTAGATTTACAGCAAGTGTAGTTTCTGTATTTTCCAAAATTTTAAACGTATCATCGTTTCTAAATATCATTGCAATACCACTAATAGCGTATACTGCCATAATGCCAACTAAATAAAATCCGAGATAACGATGTATCAATCTAAAATAAAAACTTGTGTTTTTGTTCATTTATTGTAATTTATTAAAACAAGAAATCTTCTCCTTTGAGTTTATTAATCCCTAGGTTTATTAATAGTTAAAGTCAAATTTAGAAATTACTCTTTTACTTTACGTTCATATAAGCAACACATTGGCAGGTTAGCGTATACATCATCTGGCGCAGTTGCCAAAGGAGTGTCGTGACCCGCAGCAGCGATTTCTTCATGAATGTGCAATAAATCGACTTTAGAAGCGTCGTAAATTACAGAAAACTGATGAGTCGGAATATCCCAAGTTGCAGACTTGACACCTTTAATTGTAAATGCTTTTTTCTCAATTCGAGACTTACACATTCCGCAAACTCCTTCTACCTCAAAGCTTGTTTTCTGAATGTTTTTCTTTTGAGCAAACCCAATTATAGGAGAAAGCGCGATAAGTAAAATGATTATTTTTTTCATAATTAATTGTTATTTAGTTTAAATCGAAGACCTGCGTAGAACATTTTTCCAAATATTGGAGCATATACTAAAGAGGTGTCAAAAGTTGTCCCGAAAGGATTTTCAGCCCCAACAATAGGGTTCAGCTGTTTATAATTCCCTAGGTTTTCACCACCCAAATATACTTCAAATTGAGTTGAAAAAACACGAGTTATTTGCATATTTAATAAACCATAACTTTTGGACAAGAACCCTACCCCATCCCTGCTGTTAGAGGGAAGACGTTGTTCTCCAACAAAATGATAAGTCCAGTCCGCTTTCCATTGTGACCCTTTTTCTTCATTTTCCAAACGGTATTCAAAGTTAGCAAAAAACCTTTGTTTTGGTTGTAAAGGCTTTTGAAGCGTTTGTGTTCCGTAGGTAGTTTTGACTTGATAATTCTTATAAGCTAAACGCAAAGCAGTGTTTCTAAATGGAACATAATCTATCTCGAGCTGAAAGCTATTCGCATAACTTGAGCCTTCTAAATTATAAAAACGGATATGACTGGCTTGCTCCCAATCTACAACAACTTGATCTTCAAATTGTGTTCTATAGAAGTCGACCGTAACATCTCCTAGCTTTTCAAAAAGAGTAAATCCTTGTCTAAAGCTCAACCCATAATTCCATGCTTTTTCTGGTCTTAGTCCATAAACTGAACCTCCATTTTCCCTGACTTGAATGAGTCGATTAGTTCCAAATAACTTTTGATTTTCTGCGAATATATTAGCTACTTTTCTTCCACTGCCTATCGAAGCTCTAAGAACTGATCGCTCCCATGGATTATACCGAACATGAAGTCTTGGAGTTATAAAAGTACCTAACCTGTTGTGCGAGTCTATTCTTATTCCTGCAGTTAGACTTAACTTGTCTAAGCTGTCGTAACTGTATTCAAAAAAGGCGCCTACAACTTCATCTCTTCGTTGATAATCTATTAAATCAACTTGTTCATTATACTCGTCAAATGAAAAGTTAATTCCTGTTTTAAATTTATTTTTAGTATTTGAAATGATGGAATTAAAGAGCAAGTTTGTAAAAAAACTTTTATGTTCAATTTCATAGCGTCTCAATCCAAAATAAGAGTCTTGATCATGGTTGCTATATGCAGACTGAAAACCAAAACTTTTATAGGTTGTTTCTGGAAAAACATAACCAATTTTAACAGAAGCATCTAAACGTTTTGTTTCTATTTCACTTCCCCAAAAACTTGTCGTGTTTTTATGAATTTTAGGGTCAAAACTCATCGAGCCAGTCTGCTTACTATCATCTAGAAAACGAAGGCTTGCAAAGCCTACCCAGCCTTTTGATGCATCTGTGTATTGCCATCTATTCAAGATGTTAATTTGTTTAGAAATAGGAACATCTAAAAATTGATCTGCATTTTTATCGAATTTTTGAGTTCGTTGATTGACATGAACATATGATCCTGCACTCCATTTTTCATTGAATTTAGTGTTAAAATGAGCATTGAATTCTTGTCTTCCATTAACTGAAGTATACGCATTTATAAAAATAGGAGCATCGGAAGATGGTTTTTGAATTTCTGTATTAATCTGTCCTGCAATACCCTCAAAACCATTAACAACACTTCCTGCACCCTTGGTTATTTGTATACTTTGTATCCAAGTTCCGGGTGTAAAGGTCAATCCATATATTTGTGAAGCTCCTCGGACCATTGGAATATTCTCTTCAGATATCAATAGATAAGGACTAGAAAGCCCAAGCATTTTTATCTGTTTAGTCCCTGTCAAGGCATCCGCAAAATTAACATCTATCGAAGGGTTTGTTTCGAAACTTTCAGAGAGGTTACAACATGCAGCCTTTAATAGTTCTTCACTTGACACCATAATGATGTTTTGTGACTCAAAATAAGACTTCTGTATTGCCTTACGACGCTGAGTAAGCGTAACCTCATCTAGAGCATCGTTATTGTCTGGTAATAATGTATGAAATAATCGGATTGGCTTTGTGATTGTAAGAGTGTCTGTTTTAAAACCTAAGTAACTAATCACAAGTTGATTTGATTTAGGTGTCATTAGAATTTTAAAAGACCCAGTCTTATCAGAAATGGTACCTATAGAAGTGTTCAGCCAAAAAAGGTTTGCACCTTCTATTAAAGTTTTAGATTCAAATTCTTGAATCTTAATTTGACCTGAAAGAAGCTGTTGAGACTGGACTGACCAGCTAAACATAAATAGTAAAATGTATATATATTTCATTTTTTTGAAGAAAATTCTGTTAAAAAAAACTAGTTAAATTGATTTTAATTAGTTGAATTTATCCGTAAAAAACAAAAGAACTGTAAAGAAGAAAAAGATTTGATCGCCGTGGAGGAGGTCTTGATTTTAGCTTGAATTGTTGCGCAGATAATATGGCTAAATCGGTATATGTATTTTGATACACAAGGACTTCAGCGTCTATACTCACTGTTTGAGCATCATCTAATATAGTGATGTCTTCCATGCTTTGATAAACTTGAAGGTCATCAGAACAACAACTTTTTTGGGAAAAATTAAGTGTGTTTGAAGTTTCTAATTTAGAAGATTCCATGCCACATCCCTTCGGATTAAATGCAAATGAAATTTCAGCTAAATGATCCCCACAATAATGAAAATTAAGCGCCATGCCCATTTTAGAATGGATAAAGAGTAATAGTAATAAGATTACTTTTAATTGCTTCATATTCAGTTTAATCATGCAAATATAAGATTATTTATTTGCTACACCAAAAGCAGCCCTATAGCCATCAAAATCATCAGTAAATTCTCAATAAGAGTTGCTTCGGTCATCGGAAGATTAAGAACCGTTCCAAGGCAGGCGCATTGGATTTTATTTTCACTAAGTAAAGACCTTAGAACTCCAAAAGTAGTTACTGACAAAACAATTAAACTTATAACTAGAGCGTAGGTGATTTTAAATTGAAATAAAAAAGCTAAACCTAGTGCTGTCTCTATGAATGGATATAACCAACCATAAAGTGGAATTAATTTAGCAATTGGATCGTATGTTGCAAAAGATGAAGGGAAAGATCTATATCCAAGAAATTTGAAGAAACTGAACACTATAAAAAACAACCCCATAAAACTAATCATAAAACCATCAACACTGAACTGAGTAAGCTGGAGGTATGAAGCTCCCGCAATCAAATAAAAGAAAATAAGAAATAAAGGGAAGAGCGCACTAAGTTTAGAGGTTGAATGTTCTGTTTCAACACCCATTACTTTATACTTACTTCCTAAAACCTCTTCAATGGAAGTTAAATCGAGTAAAGAACTGACTTCTATTTGAGTTAAACCAGACTCCAAATCAACAAGAAATTTACTGATTTCGTCAATAGAGTTAAGTTTTGACTCTACACCTTTCTTACAATTTTGACAGGTCATTCCTGTTATAACAAACTCTTGATTCATAATATTTATTTGATGTTAAACTTAAATTTTACCTGAAATAAAAGTAAACATTATTTAGTTCATAAATTGATTTAAAAATAGCTTGAATTCAAATCATTAGATGGAAATTTTAATACTTTTGTAAAAACTATTTTCCATTTGGAACAACATCAGCAAATCCTATCTAGCGTATCAACTATTTTGAAAGTTGACAAAATTAACTTAGAAATAAAGCTTAAAGAAATTTGCTGCCTACTAAAGCAAGAGAAAAGCAACTACGACTGGGTGGGTTTTTATTTTGCCCAACCAAGCACTAAGACACTTCATCTTAAAGCTTTTGCAGGAATTCCTACAGACCATACAGTAATTCCTTTTGGAAAAGGAATTTGTGGGCAGGTAGCCCTTTCTAATGATAGTTTTGTTGTTGATGATGTTCAAGCAGAAGAAAACTATATTTCATGTAATATTGATGTTAAATCTGAAATTGTTATTCCACTTTTCCTTAACAAAATAAATATTGGTCAAATAGACATTGATTCCAATACCCCAAAAGCCTTTAACCAAACTGACACCCTTTTACTTGAAGAAATAAACAACAGGATAAGCAACTATATGCTGTCTAACAAACTATCTATAAACATCTCCTAAAATGAATTCAACTCACAAAATTAGTTCGGCCTTAATTTCTGTTTTTGACAAAGACGGACTAGCCCCTATTATTAAAAAACTAGATGCACTTGGTGTTACTCTATATTCAACTGGAGGGACAGAAAAGTTTATCCAAGAGCTCGGTTACAATGTCGTTGCTGTTGAAGACATCACTTCTTATCCTTCAATTTTAGGAGGACGTGTTAAAACTTTACACCCTAAAGTTTTTGGAGGGATTTTAAATCGCCAGCAGGTTGAATCGGATCAGGAAGAATTAAAACAGTATGAAATACCGCAAATCGATTTGGTTATTGTTGATCTATATCCATTCGAAAAAACGGTTGCTTCAGGAGCTTCTGAACAAGATATAATTGAAAAAATAGATATAGGTGGAATTTCCCTAATTCGAGCAGCAGCAAAAAACTTTGCTGATGTAATTTGTGTTTCAGACAAAAACGACTACAACGAATTCTTGGATTTATTAAACGCTTCGGAAGGGAAATCAACATTAAGTGACCGTAAAAATTTTGCAGCTAAAGCATTCAATATTTCATCTCATTACGATACTGCTATTTTCAATTACTTTAATGCCGAATCAGAAGAAGTGAGTCTAAAGCTTAGTATACAAGAGTCTAAAAGTCTTCGATATGGAGAAAATCCGCATCAAAAAGCAAATTTCTTTGGCCCTATAGACGACTTATTAGATCAGATTCATGGAAAAGAAATTTCTTACAACAATCTTTTAGATATAGACGCTGCAGTTCAGTTGATGTTAGAATTTCTTAATGAAGAACCAACTTTTGCTATTCTAAAACACAACAATGCTTGTGGTTTTGCAACACGCTCAACCCTACTTCAAGCATATGAAGACGCCTTAGCAGGAGATCCTGTTTCTGCTTTTGGTGGTGTTTTAATTTGTAACCGCTCAATTGACATAGCAACAGCAAACAAAATAAACACCTTGTTTTGCGAGGTTGTAATTGCACCAGCTTTTGATACTGACGCTTTAGAGGTTTTGAAAAGTAAAAAGAACCGTGTTCTTTTAATTCAAAAAAGCAATGTTATTCTACAAAACTCTATTAGAACTTGCCTCAACGGATATTTGGTCCAAGACAAGGATCTCGTCACAGACCGAAAGGAAAATTTAACAATTGCTACAACTTCAAGTCCCAGTAATCAACAAGTTTCAGACTTGATTTTTGCTTCGAAAATATGTAAGCACACAAAATCCAACACAATTGTTCTTGTGAAAAATAATCAACTATTGGCTTCTGGAACAGGACAAACTTCTCGAGTGGATGCCTTAAAACAAGCCATTGAAAAAGCCAAAGGTTTTGGGTTTGATCTCCAAGATTGTGTTATGGCCAGCGATGCTTTTTTCCCATTCCCAGACTGTGTTGAGATAGCTTTTAATGCTGGAGTTAGATCTGTAATACAACCGGGTGGTTCGATAAAAGACCAGCTTTCAGTAGATTTTTGCGATGCAAACAAAATGTCAATGGTATTCACAGGAATACGTCATTTTAAACATTAATTTTTAGTACATTTGGGTTAGACTAAAAAAAAAAATTGATTATGGGGTTTTTTGACTTCCTCACCGAAGAAATTGCTATAGACTTAGGGACTGCAAACACCTTGATTATTCACAAGGATAAAGTTGTTGTGGACAGCCCTTCTATTGTAGCTATTGATCGCACTACAAACAAAGTTATTGCTATTGGCCACGAAGCCAGTATGATGCAAGGTAAAACTCATGAAAACATTAAAACTATACGTCCATTAAAAGATGGTGTAATTGCAGATTTTAATGCTTCTGAGCAAATGATCAATATGCTTATTAAAAGCATTCCAACTCTTAAAAAAAGATTAGTTACTCCGTCTCTTCGAATGGTGATTTGTATTCCCTCTGGAATTACAGAAGTAGAGATGCGTGCTGTTAGAGAATCTGCAGAACGTGTAAATGGAAAAGAAGTTTATCTTATCCACGAACCCATGGCTGCTGCTATAGGAATCGGAATTGACATTAAGCAACCCAAAGGAAACATGATTGTTGATATTGGAGGAGGTACTACTGAGATTGCAGTTATTGCCCTATCAGGTATCGTCTGTGACAAATCTGTAAAAATTGCAGGAGATGTCTTTACTAATGATATTGTTTATTATATGCGCCGTCAACATAACTTATATGTTGGAGAACGCACTGCTGAGAAAATTAAAATAACCATAGGAGCTGCACTAGAAGAGCTTGATAATCCACCAGAAGAAATGTCAGTTCAAGGAAGAGATCTTTTGACAGGAAAGCCAAAGCAAGCGATTGTTTCTTATAGAGAAATTGCTAAGGCACTTGACAAGTCTATACTCAGAATTGAAGACGCAATAATGGAAGCACTTTCACAAACACCTCCAGAATTAGCAGCGGACATTTATAACACTGGAATATACCTTGCAGGTGGCGGTTCTATGTTACGAGGTTTGGATAAACGAATTTCTCTAAAAACAGACCTACCGGTTTATATTGCCGAAGACCCTTTACAGGCAGTTGTTCGAGGAACAGGAATTGCGTTAAAAAACATTGAGCGTTACAAGACCATATTGATTAAATAAGTTTAATATGCAATGGATTTTAACCCGTATAATCCAATATAAAAACTTTGTTTTATTTCTATTTTTATTAGGAATTGGAGTTACATTCTCTACTTACAGGAGTATCTATCACCAAACAAAACTTGAAAAATTAGGCTTAGTTGTTTCTGGAAGCATTTCTCAGTCCATAAATGACTCAAAATCTTACTTGTCGCTAAAAGAAACAAATCAAAAATTACTTCTAGAAAATAATTTACTTAAACAAGAACTCATATACTTAGAAAAATCTGGTTATAGCTTTAAAGAGGTAGAAATAGATCCAAAAATAAAGGATTATTATGTTCAGCCAGCTGAAGTAATAAAAAACAGTTTTTCAAAAGCTCGAAACATTTTAATCATCAGCAAAGGTTCGTCTGATGGTATAAAAAAGGACATGAGTGTTATAAGTTCTGAGGGAATTGTCGGAATAGTAAAACAGACCAGCGAAAATTTTTCTAGTGTAATTTCTATGCTTTATCAAGATTTAAAAATCAATGCTAAGCTAAATAATTCGGGAGCTTTTGGATCTTTATCTTGGGAAGGTCGAAATCCTGAACAAATGACTTTATCCGATGTCTCGGTTATTAACAAGATTGCTCTTGGAGACACCATTGTAACCGGCGGAATGTCTGCGTATTTCCCTAAGGGAATTCCGATAGGTACAATTTTAGAGTTTGACAAACCAACCTTGGGAGGCTACTATACCATTAAAGTGAAATTACTAAATAACCTTACCGATTTAGAATACGTATACATAATTGATAACAAAAAAAGAGCTGAATTTTTAGGTCTTGAAAAACAAAGCGACGATGGTTCAAGATAATTTCAAAATATTGTTTGGTTTTATTTTTTTGGTTTTGCTGCAAAACTTAATATTTGACAACGTCAATTTGTTTGGATACTCATGCCCTGCTGTATATTTATTTTTCGTCATTAGCTACCGTTTTGATAAATCACAATTTGCTTTAATAATACTTGGCTTCTTACTTGGTTTAACTGTTGATTTACTTCAAAACTCGTCTGGAGCAAATGCAATTTCAACCCTTTTTATTAGCTTTATACGTCCGTTTATAATTAAATTCTCGTTTGGTGTTAATCCTGATAATATATCAATTCTGAGCATGAAGACACGATTAGACAAACAACTATTGTATATAGTTCTGTTAACGTTTATACATCAATTTGTTCTACAAAGCGTTGCGTATTTTGACCTAGATCATTTTGTTCTTATTTTAAGAAATACGGTTATGAATTCGACTTTAACCTTCATTCTCTTATTTGCTGCACTAAATCTATTTAAAAAGAAAGCCTGATGCGAAAATTACTTCTAGCTGGACTTACTTTAATCATGAGCATGGTATTTATTGTGCGCTTGTTCCAGCTACAGGTTTTAAACACCTCTTATCGAAAACTTTCAGACAACAATGCAATTTTATCCATATCTGATTTTCCTGAACGCGGTTTTATATATGACAGAAACGGATTGTTATTGGTTGCAAATCAGGCTGCTTATGATATTATGATTATTCCTGAAAATGTTACTCCTTTCGACACAATCTCCTTCTGTAAACTGGCGGATATATCTAAGGAAAAGCTCATCGTTAATCTAAAAAAAGCACGTCGTTTTTCAAAGCGACTTCCTTCTGTAATTGTCAATCAAATATCAAAAGAAACCTACGCAAAGCTACAAGAGCAAATGTGGAAATATGAAGGGTTTTTTATTCAAAAAAAATCGCTTCGAGATTATAGAATTGATTTTGGAGCTAATGTTTTGGGATACGTCAGTGAAGTGAATACAAATGATCTCAAAAATGATGAGTATTATCAGTTGGGAGAAATAATTGGGAGACAAGGAATTGAAAAATCCTATGAAAAAGAATTGAGAGGTGAAAAAGGAAAACGTTTTTTACAAAAAGACAGGTTCAACAGAATCATCGGAGAATATAAAGACAAATCTTTTGACATAGACCCAAAACCAGCTAACAACATTCAATTGACACTTGACGCAACACTTCAAGAGTTTGGCGAGTCATTAATGCAAAACAAAAGGGGAGGCATTGTAGCTATCGAACCATCAACCGGAGAAATCCTCGCATTGGTTAGTGCACCTTCGTTCAACCCAAACCTTTTGGTGGGTAGAAATCGTTCTAATAATTATAGAAAGCTAGCAAACGATACTTTATCAAAACCATTATTCGACAGAGGTCTTCAGGCGCTGTATCCGCCGGGTTCTCCTTTCAAAACACTCAATGCACTTATTGCGCTTCAAGAAGGTGTTATAACTCCAGAAACTACGTTTAAATGTAATGAAGGTCACTATTATGCCCGGGGTGCTTTTATGGAGTGTCACTGTAAGCGAGGATCAAACAATGATCTTTTGAAAGGAATTTATCAATCATGTAACACATACTTTGCCAATACTTATAAAAAAATAATAGAAAAATACGATACACCTGATAAGGGTTTAAATCAATGGAATGAGCATTTAAAAAGTTTTGGGCTCGGCAATTATTTAGGCTACGACCTATCTGTTGGTAAAAGAGGATTTATTCCTAATGCGGCATACTATAACTCTTGGTACAAGGAAGGGGGATGGAAAGCACCTACAATTATTTCAAATGCCATTGGTCAGGGAGAGGTTTTAACAACTCCAATTCAATTAGCCAACTTTACAGCAGCAATAGCAAATAGAGGGTATTACTATACCCCTCATTTTCTAAAGTCCGTAAGTGGAGATACCCTTCAGAGAAAGTTCACTCGCAAAAACACCAGTATCAATCCAGAACATTTTGAGATTGTCGTAGAAGGTATGCATAAAGTAGTTGAAAAAGGAACTGCTAGAATTGCTCGTATTAAAGACATTGAGGTTTGTGGTAAAACTGGTACTGCAGAAAATTTCACGAAAATAGACGGGGTTAGAACCCAACTCACAGATCATTCTATTTTTATAGCATTCGCTCCAAAAGGAGACCCAAAAATTGCTATTGCTGTTTTTATAGAAAATGGATATTGGGGAGGAAGATGGGCAGCACCCATAGCAAGTTTAATGATTGAAAAATATATAACTAAAGAAGTTAAACGTGCTTGGCTTGAAAAAAGAATGCTCGAGGGAAGCCTCGTTAGTGAATATGAAAAACCAATTTCTGGAAAACCCTTTGAGATAAATGAATAAAAATTTATACAGGCTCGATTGGGTTACGATATGCTTATACTTGTCCCTTGTCTTTTTTGGATTAGTAAACATCTATTCGACTAATTTCAATGAAGATTCAAACTTGTTTAATTTCAAAATCCCTGTAGGAAAACAATTCTTGTTTTTTATTCTAAGTTTAGTGTCTGCTTTCATTATTATTTTAACTAAAGCAAAAGTGTTTGAACGCTTTGCGAGTGTTTTTTATTTATTAACACTCTTAATGCTCATAGGTTTATTTGTTTTTGGAAATAATATTTCAGGTGCGACATCTTGGTATAACATTGGAGGTATTGGGCTACAACCTTCTGAATTTGCGAAAGTAGCCACTGCATTAGCAGTAGCAAAACTTCTGAGTGAAATTCAAATTGATGTCAAAAACATAAAGTCTTTACTTCAAGTTGGACTGGTTATAGTTCTTCCAATAATTCTAATTATTCTTCAACCCGACCCAGGGACTGCCTTAGTTTTTGGAGCATTCTTCTTTGTGTTGTTTAGAGAAGGATTAAATTCGTTTTTTTTACTGTTCATTTTTGGGCTTATATTCTTTTTCATATTGGCACTAATTGCTCCAATACCTTTTGTTTTTGCAAGTATAATAACGCTGTTAATTTCACTCTACTTCTTTTCTAGAAAATTAAACAAGAAGGCTCATCTTCTTCCCTACTTAGCTTTAATTTTTGTTAGTTGCGGTTATGTGTATTCTGTAGATTACATCTTCAACAATGTGTTTGAACAGCGTCATCGAGATCGATTTAATATTATTCTTGGAAAAGAAGTCGATACGCAGGGGATTGGATACAACATAAACCAATCGAAAATTGCAATAGGATCTGGAGGCTGGGAAGGTAAAGGGTTTTTACAGGGAACGCAGACCAAAGGAAATTTTGTGCCAGAACAACATACAGATTATATTTTTAGTACTATTGGTGAAGAATGGGGTTTTTATGGAAGTTCTGCTGTGGTTCTTGTTTTTTGCTTTTTAATTATTCGTATTTTATATCGGGCTGAAAACCTTAAAAGCAATTTTGCTAGAATTTATGGCCATGCTTTAGCAGCCATATTGTTTTTACATTTCTTCATCAACATAGGCATGTCTTTAGGATTGGTTCCTACCATTGGCATTCCGCTTCCCTTCATTAGTTATGGAGGTTCAAGTTTACTCGGGTTTAGTTGTCTGCTTTTTATTTTCCTAAACTTAGACTCAAACCGCTTAAACGAATAGCTAAGCTAATTTTTTACATCTAAGGCATCGCGAAGACTATTTCCTAGGGTCATAAAGGCGAAGACCAAACTCATGATAGCCAGGCCAGGAACTACAGCTAAATATGGCTTTCCTAAGAGGATGTATCTGAAATGGTCTTTAATCATTCCGCCCCAGCTTGGAACTGGAGGTTGAGCTCCAATACCCAAAAAGCTAAGTCCACTTTCAATCAAAATAGCTGAAGCAAAATTAGCTGCAGAGATTACTATTAAAGGCGGAATAACTACTGGGAGAATGTGTTTAACAAGAATTCTAAAATTTGTAAACCCAAGAACACGAGCAGCCTGTATGAATGTTTTTTCTTTAATTGAAATAACCTGTCCCCTAACTACCCGAGCAACTTCAACCCACATTGTTAAACCAACTGCAATAAAAACTTGCCAATATCCTTTGCCTAGAGCCAGTGTAATGGCTATTACGATTAGTAGGGTTGGGATTGACCAGATTACATTAATCAACCAAACTATAAAAAGATCTGTTTTGCCTCCAAAATACCCTCCAATAGAGCCAATAAAAACCCCTACAATTAAAGAAATTAAAACTGCTATAAATCCAATGGACAAGGATATTCTTGATCCTATCAAAACACGACTTAATAAATCTCTTCCATACTTATCAGTCCCTAAAATGAAATATTTTTCTTGAACATAGGACTCTTTAATTTCTTGATATGTTATTTCAGAAGGAAATCTATTTAAATCAATAGGCTGAAAATAACCTTTAGGTGTTCCTAAAGCATGGAACAATAATTTTTCTTGTTTCCAGGTTAGACTATCAATAGCAAGTTCTTCTGAGCCATGATCTATCCCTGAATTGGGAAGTATCAATACCTGAGTTTTGAATCCAGGAGGTTTTGAATGAATTGACAAATGCATTTGATTTGCATTTGGGCTATTGTCTGGAGCGATCCAAGAGGCACTAAGTGCAACTGCAATCATAGTAACAATATAAAACACGCAAAATAAGCCCAGACGGTCTTTAGAAAGGCGACTAAATACAAACCCTACAGACAAGAGTTATTTTTTAATTTGAGCAAGTTTATTTGTTTTTTGAATTGGGTGGCTAAGGTCTTCCAGCACATTTACAGCTTCATAAAGATAAATGTCTTTACTCAGGTCTTTTTCCCATCGTAAACGACTTTCTTTAAGGTCAGTATCTTTTTCTAATCCAGGCAAGTCTACCTTCAAAGTTTCCAGTTTAAAAGGAGATTTAAATTCATCCAGTTTATCGTACTTAGATGTTTCTTCAATTCTATTTTTACGCTCATTAATAAAATTTTCGTAATTCAAAGAATATGTATTTTCATCCTGCTGAGATTTAATCCATTTGGCTTGCTCATCAATTAGCATCATATAAGAATTACTAGCAATTCGTTTTTTGCTTTGTTCTAAAGCATAATCAAAATTCAAGGTAGACTCCCAAGTTTGAAAACTTGCAGGAGAAATCTTGTCCCATGACAACGGTTTATCTTGTGCTTTTTCTCCAGTATCAATGTATGTATATCTACCCGGGAAAACTACATCACTTTTTACACCTTCTAACTGGGTTGAACCTCCATTTATTCTGTAAAATTTTTCAGTAGTTAATTTTAAAGCTCCTAAGTCACCATGGGTGTTTTTAGAAATTATTTGGTTTAAATCAATTACATTCTGAACGGTTCCTTTTCCAAAAGTTTGCTTACTACCAATAACAACAGCACGCTTATAATCTTGTAAAGCAGCGGCTATAATCTCTGATGCAGAAGCAGAAAACTCGTTAACCATAAGGACTAAAGGACCATCCCAAGAAACACTTGAGTCTGTATCACTTAGAACTTGCTTTTTACCTCCAGTACTTTTTACTTGAACTACAGGACCGTCCTTGATAAAAAACCCTGTCATATCAACAACTGTCTGAAGAGAGCCTCCTCCGTTATTTCTTAAATCAAGAATTATTCCTTCTACATTTTCTTTTTTAAGTTTTTCAATTTCTTTTTGTACATCACTAGCAGCATTGCGCTGTTCATAATCTTTAAAATCTATATAAAATTTAGGTAAGTGAATGATTCCATATTTTTTTTCACCTTTCAATATAATTGAAGATTTCGCAAAAGCATCTTCCAATTCAACTACATCTCGTGTAATTGGAATGATCTCTACAGTTGCGTCTACATGCTTGACCGTTAAATACACCTTAGTCCCTTTAGGTCCTTTTATTAACTTTACTACATCGTCGATACGCATCCCTGAAATATCTACAGGCTCTTCGTTTTCCTGTGCTACTTTCATTATAATATCTTCAACTTCAAGTAACTTATCTCGCCAAACTGGTCCCCCTGAAATTACCTCAACAATTCTTATTTGTTGATTTTTCTTTTGTAAGCGAGCGCCTATTCCTTCAAATTTCCCTGAAATATTTGTATCAAAACGTTCTTTCTCTTGAGGGGCAAAATAAAAGGTATGGGGGTCAAACTGCGTAGCAATTGCATTTAAATAAATTGAGAAATAGTCTTTGCGTTGTAAGTCATTTCTAACCTCAAAATACACATCCATATTTTCTCTTGTAATCTCTCTGGCTTGCTTTTCAAGGTCAACATCAGAAAGCATAACATAGGTGCTGTCTCGCTTATGTTTCTTGAGTTCTTCTTCTTTATTGTCAGAATAAATACCTAATGTCGACAACTTGAAATATTTTATCCAAACATTTTTTAATTCAGACAATGACTCTGCGTAGCCCATTTTCTCATAATCTAAATCTATCTCTTCGTCTAAAGAAAAATCAAATGGACGCTCAAGTAAGGGCTTGTAAAAAGCTTTAATTTGATCTTGTCTTTGAATATATTTTTGGTGTGTATAATCAAAAAAATCTAATTCAGAGCCTTTGATTTGATCGTCTAATTTAGTTTTATATTGATTGAAATTATTTAAGTCAGCTTGAATGAAAAAACGGTGTTGTCCGTCCATGCTTTCAATATAATTCATAAATACACTTTCTGAAAAAGCATCGTCAATTGTTTCTGGATCGTAATGGCCTCTTTCCAGTACATAAGCCAAAACTTCAAGCAACAATTTGTCTTTTTCTGGATTTATTATCGAATTTGATAAAGTAAATCCGTAGAAAACCCCTGTAAGAATAGTCGCTATAAGTAAGAATTTTATTTTTTTCATTGATCTGTTATCTAGATTTGAATTTGAAATAGAATACTAAACGTTGGTTTTTTAATCTAAAACAAAAAACAATGTGCAGTTTGATTTATTTAAATCAATTTCATTACTAAAGTAGCTAAATGCATAGGTTTTGCCAAAAAACAAAGTGATTTTTGTATTTAATTAACAACCGCTATCCCTTGATAATTTCTTAATTTAGCAGCAAAGCATTTTTATGAGCCAAAGACCACTAATTCTCGTTACAAATGATGACGGAATAACCGCACCAGGAATTCGAGCATTGATTCAAGTAATGAATACAATTGGTGATGTTGTAGTTGTAGCACCTGATAGCCCTCAGTCTGCCATGGGGCATGCCATTACAATCAACTCTACCCTACATTGTAGTCAAATGAAAAACGTTGATGGTCCTCAAAAAGAATACCAATGCTCAGGAACTCCAGCTGATTGTGTAAAACTAGCCATCAATGAATTAATGGACCGAAAACCAGACATTTGTGTTTCTGGAGTTAACCACGGCTCAAATTCTTCAATAAATGTTGTTTATTCAGGAACTATGAGTGCGGCTATAGAAGCTGGAATTGAAGGAATTCCTGCTATAGGCTTTTCGCTTTTAGATTACCGATGGGATGCAGATTTTGAACCGATTAAACCGTTTATAGAAAAAATAACACGTGCTGCCATTAAAAACAAGCAAAGTGCCGATGTAGTTCTAAATGTGAATTTCCCTGCCCTTGAAAAAGGTGAAATTAAAGGGATACGAATTTGCCGACAAGCAAAAGCAAATTGGGTTGAAAAATTTGATAAACGTCAAAGCCCATTAGGCAGAGATTATTACTGGCTTACCGGTGAATTCATAAACGAAGACAAAGGTCAAGATACAGACGAATGGGCCCTTAAAGAAGGGTATATTTCTGTAGTTCCTACTCAATTTGATCTTACGGCACACCATGCTATTCAAGAACTTAATAATTGGGGTTTTGAGAAATAAAGAACGTTTAATGGGTTTTGCCATGGGCATGGTCTTGACATTGCTTGGGATGTCAATATTTACTTTACTTTTTTCTGATCAGACCATATGGGGTAGTTTACAAATACTTTATATAGAAAAAAAATTAGGGAGTTTAATTAGTTTAGGTGCTCTATTGAATTTGCCTATGTTTTTTGTATTTATCAAACAACATAGATATCATCGTGCCTATGGCCTTCTTAGTTTTTTACTCTTACTTGTATTAATCATTGCTTCACTAAAAATGAATTAAAATGAAATACTATATCATCGCAGGAGAAGCGTCTGGAGATTTACATGCTTCTAATTTAATGAAAGCACTCAAGGTAAAAGACCCAGATGCCGTGTTTAGATTTTGGGGTGGAGACAAAATGCAGGCAGTTGGTGGTGCTTTAGTAAAACATTATAGAGAATTAGCCTTTATGGGGTTTTGGGAGGTGTTTATTAATCTTCTTACAATTCTCAAAAACATTACCTTTTGCAAAAAAGACATTCTACAATTCAATCCTGATGCCGTTATTTATGTCGACTATCCTGGCTTCAATCTTAGAATTGCTGCATGGGCAAAAAAACAGGGGTTTAAAAATCTCTACTATATTAGTCCACAAATTTGGGCTTGGAAAGAAAATAGAATTTCCAAAATACGTAGAGATTTAGACGCACTCTATGTTATCTTACCGTTTGAAGAAACGTATTATAAAGAAAAGCACAACTACATCGCGCAATTTGTAGGCAATCCCTTAGTTGATGTTATTCAAGATTCTCTTTTGACCAAAAACACCTTCAGAAAAGATCAAAACCTAAATTCAGAAATCCCTATAATTGCCTTATTACCCGGAAGCAGAAAACAAGAAATCATCAAAATGATGCCGACTTTCTTAAAAGTCATTAACCGTTTTCCTCAATATAAATTTATCATTGCTGCTGCCCCAGGAATTGATTTTGATTGGTATCAACAATTTCTAAAAGGCCAACCTGTTCTTTTGGTGCAGGACCAAACTTATGCTTTACTTAAAAACAGTTTCGCTGCCATTGTCACCAGCGGTACTGCAACCCTCGAAACAGCCTTATTCAGCGTCCCACAAATGGTTTGTTATCGAAGTAGTTTTTTGAGTTTTCAAATTGCAAAACGAATCATTACACTTCCTTTTATTTCATTAGTTAACCTGATTATGGATAAGGAAGTTGTTTCTGAAATTCTTCAAAATGATTTTACGGTAAAAAGAATAGAACAGGAATTGAAACTAATTACAGAATCGAAAAAAAGAACTCAGCTTTTAGAAGATTACAAGCTACTTCATCAAAAATTATCTGCAGGCGGTACCAGTACAAAAACAGCTGTTGCAATGTTTGAGTTTCTTCAAAAGAAACAATAGTGTTTTAAAATCAGTACTTTTATTAAGTGAAATTCCCAAATTTTACTTTAACTCCGATTATCATTTCCTTTGTTCTGGGCGTAGTTTGCTCCTTCCAATTCAAAGAAGCACATACTTTTGTCTGGCATTCAAGTTTATTACTACTTACTTTTCTTGGGCTTCTTACTGCTTGGATCTTTCGTAAAAGACATTTGAGGATTATACCTGTTCTTTTATACGTTATTAGCTTTTCAGTTGGACTTAAAAGGGGGCAGCAAGCAGATCTTGTTGGTCGAAATCATTATACAAGCTTTTATCAATGGGACGATTCAAATGAATTTATAATTGAGATAAAGGACCGCCTCAGGCCGACTGCATTTTATTATCGGTATTATGGATTGGTAAGTTCAATAAACAATAAAAATGCATCTGGGAAACTAGTGCTGCGTATAAAAAAAGAAGACTCTTTAAAATTAAATTTGGGTTCTTTATATAGAACCAAAGCCAAATTAAACGCAGTTCAGAATTTCAATAATATAGGAGGGTTTGATTACAAAAAATACTTGGAAAGCATCGGCATATTCCATCAAATTAATTCCAGCGACTTCAAAAGTGTAAAATCGAGCAGCTTTTCATTAATGCGTTGGCTTAGGCAATTAAAACAAAAACTACTTGATGCTATTGAAGCTGGTTCTTTAAAAGAAAACACGAAGCAATTGATTAGGGCTTTAATTCTGGGGGAAAGAAGTGAATTAAACAGCACCTGGATGAATCGATACGCTCAGGCTGGAATAGTTCATGTGCTAGCTATTTCAGGCCTTCATATGGGCTTGTTGATGGTTTTATTGGGGTGGCTTTATAAACCTATTCAATTGTTACCCAGAGGAGATTATATGAAGGTCATTATCGTTGTGATATCACTTTGGACTTATGCTTTGCTAACTGGAGGGAGTGCTTCTGTTGTCCGTGCAGCTACTATTTTTTCTTTATATAGTATCGGAAGGAATATTAAACAAAGTCCTCCAACCCTATACCTCCTCTTGCTATCTTTTGGAGTTTTGGTTTATACAAACCCCTTGTACTTAAAACAGCTTGGGTTTCAGATGAGTTATCTGGCAGTTTTTGGAATCCTTACTTTACAGCCTGTTTTTGTAAAATTGATTCCTTTAAAAAAAGGAGTTTTACATAAATTTTGGGTAATGACAACCGTTACCCTTGCGGCTCAAATTGCCAAAAGTCCGCTGGCGATTTATCACTTCAATCAGTTTCCAGGACTTTTTCTACTTACCAATTGGGTTGTGCTCTTTTGTATTTCATTTTATCTTTATACCGGCATATTGAGTGTAGCACTTCTTTACTTCAATCTACTCCCCATATTTATGGCTAATTTACTCGATATGTTGACTCTATGGCTAAACAACTTTATTTTATGGATTGTAAAACAAGAGGGGTTTTTTATTGAAGATATAAACATAAATCTGTACGAAGTATTTCTTTTCTATGCGTTTTTAATTTTTATATATGTGCTGTATTTGAAGGCTAATAAAAAGATTATTGTGGGTTTATTTTTCGTGATATTAATCCTTCAATATAAAGCACATGTTGTAAGGAGTTTAAATGAAAAGTTGACTGCTGCTTGGCTGGTTTCTGAATACAAAAACACGGTGTTATTTCATAAAAAAGAAGCTGTATTATATGTTTATAGTTCAGACCCTATAGAAGAAAACCATCAACTTGTTAAAGATTTTAAAACCAAGTACATCATAAAAAAAATTGCATTCGAAACTCTTAAAAACAGTTATACAATCGAAGAAAATCCTGTGTTATTCGTGGATGAATTATGGGCGGAAAATATTGAGATAAAGAATGAAAAAACAATCCTTGTGCTATCACAAAACACAAAAATTAATTTGGAAGCCATGCTTCAAAAAAACAAAATATACTTGATTGTTACAGATGCTAGTTCTTATCCGAGTCTAAAAGAACGTTGGAGAAAAACTTGTACAAAGCTCAAAACTCCTTATTATGACACCCAAAAAGAAGGTCCTTACCTATTTACCTCTAAAGCGAGGAATATAAGTTTTTAGATATTTCTTAAAATCATCTGGTCCTTGAAAAACCATATAATCACCCTGCTTAATCATTTTGAGGTACGGCTCTAATTGCTGAGCGGTATAATAACCAACTACAGGCATAATCGGATCACCGTCTTCACTAAAGAACACCATAGTCGGGTATCCTTTTACGCCTAAGAATTGAGTGAACTGATGTGTGGCATTTCGGCCTTTCTTTCGTGCATCATAATTTGGATTTCTATAGTTTTGATCATAAAAGCGAATCAATTCTTCACCTTCGGCATCAAACTTAACCGCATAAAAATGTTCTGTAACATAGCGAGCCAAATCTTTATTTGCAAAAGTATTTTTGTCTAATAATTTACAAGGTCCGCACCATTTGGTATAGACATCCATTATGATTTTCTTGGGCTCCTTTTTTTGTGCTTCAAGTGCTTCGGACAAGCTCATCCACTCAATTTGCTGAGCGAAGGTTCCTAAAGAACTTAAGAGCAATAAAGCAAGGAATTTGATTTTCATAAATATTCTTTTAATGTACGTCTCCCATTAATTTTTTCATCAGTGGAGAGAAAAGTATAACTATTAATCCTGCTCCTAAAGCGTATTGTGAAATTAACATAAAACCATCTGTATATATGCCCAAACTTGCCAATCCATTAATTTCTTCACCTGTATTTTCTATCGCTAGTTCTTTTCCAATAAAACCTACAATTTGAAAAGCATAAGCGGAAGACAAGAACCAAATCCCCATCATAAAGGCAACTATGCGTTTAGGGGACAAACTGGTAATTTTAGACAAACCAACCGGCGACATGAACAATTCTCCAATCGATAAAATTAAATACATGACGATTAAATAAGCAAAAGGAACCATTCCATTTTCATCAGCACTTCCCTCACTTAATGCCAGAATATAAAAACTAGCTCCTGCTAGAACCAACCCTAAGCCAAATTTATATGGAGTTCTAGGATTTAAATTTTTCTTTGTCAAATACCCCCATAACAATGAAATAGGAATTGCAAGAATAATGATGAACATTGAATTTAAAGAGTTTGTCTGCGCTGCAGACATAATGCCATCTAAAACAACATTTCTAGAGGCAAACAGGGTAATTACACTTCCCGACAATTCGTGGAAACCCCAGAATAAAGTCATGAAAAATGTAATTAAAATTGCCATGAACAACTTCTTGCGCTCATCCAAAGTAGCTTTTAGCATTATTTTTCCTAAGTAAAATAGGATCGTTATTCCAATTATTTTAAAGATTAACCCTACAATGGTTTCGTTTCCTAAAATTGATACTCCTTTCATAATAGCTCCATCATCGTCTAATTTAACTAGACCATAGGCTTCGTAAGAATATAAAATAAAAGCAATTACGGGTACAAATAGTACTGCTAAAATTGGAATGAATGTTTTTTGTGGAATACCGATGATGGGGTTTTCATACACTTCATTATTTGGGGGTAACCCTTTATCTCCAAAAACATTTTTTTTGATTCCACTCCAAAAGAAAAGTAGACCAGTCATCATTCCTATTCCTGCAAGACCAAATCCATAATGGTATCCATATTTTATAGCCAACCAACCACATAGTAATGGAGCAATCCAGCCACCAATATTAATTCCCATATAAAAAATAGTAAATCCTGAATCTTTTCGAACATCCCCATCTTTATATAAAGCACCCACAAATGTTGAAATGTTAGGTTTAAAAAAACCATTTCCAACAATAATAAAAGCCAATGCTAAAAAGAAAGCAATATCATTCTCTATTGCTAAAACAAAATGTCCAACAGCCATTAAAATCCCGCCTAAAAATATAGAAGAACGCATTCCTAAAATTTTATCAGAAACTTGCCCTCCAATAACGGTAGAAGCATAAACTAAAGAACCGTAGGAAGCATAAACCACCGCAGTAGCAAAATCTCTATTTGACAAAGACTCAAATATCTCTTCAACCATATAAAGTGTAAGTAACGCTCGCATTCCATAGAAACTAAAGCGTTCCCAGAGTTCTGCAAAAAAGAGATATGCTAGTCCTTTTGGATGACCCAGAAAAGCAGTATCGTTGTTTGAATCGGAAATTCTATTTTCAGACATTGGATGTTATAATTTATTGAGTATAAAGTTAGTCATCTTATTGTAAAGGTGGATACGCGTATTACCGCCATAAATTCCGTGGTTTTTGTCAGGATAAATCATTAGTTCAAAAGGCTTATTTGCCTGAACCAATGCTTCTGCCATGCGCATGGTGTTTTGCAAATGAACATTGTCATCTCCTGATCCATGAACTAGTAAATAATCTCCTTTTAATAATTCAGGATAATTGAACGGAGAATTCAAATCATATCCGTCAGGATTTTCTTGAGGAGTTCTCATGAAACGTTCCGTATATATTGTGTCGTAGAACCTCCAACTCGTTACCGGAGCAACAGCGATTGCTAAAGAAAATACATCGTTCCCTTTAAGGAGGCAGTTGGTTGACATATGTCCACCATAACTCCAGCCCCAAATTCCAATACGATCAGCATCTATATAGGATTCTTCTCCTAATTTTCTGGCTGATTCGATTTGATCTAAAGTTTCGAAATACACCAGCTGCTTATAGGTTACTTTCTTAAATTCAGCCCCCTTAAATCCGGTTCCACGACCGTCTACACAGGCAACTATATATCCCTGTTGCGCAAGGCTCTGGTGCCAATAGTCGTTCGTTCCGTTCCATTTGTTGGCAACTTGCTGCGATCCAGGTCCAGAATATTGAAACATCAACAGTGGGTATTTTTTGGTAGGATCAAAGTCTTTAGGTTTAATCATCCACATATTAAGTTCATTTCCGTTAACTTCTATGGTTGAGAATTCTTTTTCAGAGATTACATATTGTGAAAGTTTGTTTTTTAGAGCTGCATTATCTTCAATCGCGCGTATTACTTTCCCAGTTTTGGTAGATCTTAGGTTGTATTGAGTTGGAGTATTACTGTCCTCAAAGGTGTGAATGTAATAGGCAAAATCTGCACTAAAAGCTACTCCGTTGGTTCCGTTTTCGGGGCTCAAAGCTCTTTTTCTTGAACCGTTAAGTTTTATGGAATAAACCGCGCGTTCGGTACTTCCAGGTTCAACTGATGCGTAATAAACTTCTTTTGTTTTTTCTTGAAATCCAAAAAAACGAGTTACTTCCCAGTTGCCTTCTGTTATTTGTTTTTTAAGTGTTCCGTCTGCTTTGTAATGATAAATATGATTATAGCCATCCCGCTCGCTAGTCCAAAGAAAACTTTCGTCTTTTAGAAACCTTAAATTATCATGAACGTCAACATAAGTATCTTCTTTTTCTTCCAAAATTACTTTTGCAGAAAGCGCCTCAATATCATAACTCCATAGCTTCAAATGATTTTGATGGCGGTTAATGGTTTGAACAATCAGCTTATTTTTGTTCGGGCTAAACTTGATTCTTGGAATGTAATAAGGCTTATCGTCTCCTAACTTAATCTCTGTTAGCTTTTTACTCTGTATGTCATATAAATGCAAGCCAACTACAGAGTTGTTTTCTCCAGCTTTTGGATACTTAAAAGTATAAGGGAATGGGTACAGTTCATTTCCAATTACATCCATTGAATAAGTCGGCACTAGTGTTTCATCAAATTGCATGAAAACTATAACCGTACCGTCTGCGTTCCAGTCAAATGCGCGAACAAAACCAAACTCTTCTTCGTAAACCCAATCTGTGAGCCCGTTAATAATATGCTCGCTTCCGTCAGAAGTAATTTGATCAATGGTATCTGCTGCTAGATCTTTAACGTAAACATTGCGTTCAAAAACGAAAGCAACTTTAGATCCATCAGGCGAAAATTTAGGTTCTTGAACTTTAGAACCAAATAACAGGGATGATTTTTTTGTTGTTCTGTCGTAAACAAAATATTTTGCTCGTTTAGACCTTCTGTATATGGGCTCGGTTTCGGTTTCTAATAACAACTTATTTTCATCTTTAGAAAAGCTGTAAGAATTGAAGAAAGGAACTGAAATTGAGTTAGCAGAATTTACAACCTCTTCGGCTTCTTTTGCAGTTGCATAGTCGTAGGCAACAACTTTGGAAGTTCGTGTTCTTCGGTCTACTTTTAAAACTGTGTACTGACTGGCAGTAGTTAATGGATGAATTGCTTCGAGGCGTTCTGCCGAAAATTCAAAATTCCAAATATCATCGTTTGTTATCTTTTTGGTTTGCCCAAAAAGCGCTAGAGGTAGCAATAAAAAAAGTGCTGCTTTTAATAATTTCATCTTAAAGTCTGTTTTACTATCATTTATAGTATCCCAAAGTAGTAAATTTAAACTGCACACTAAAATAAACGAGCAAAAGGTTATTTAACGAAAACAGTATCTTTGTAAATATTAAAAGAAAAGGATGTCGAAGAATATTGCTGGATTTTCAAAAAAAACTAAAGAAGAAAAAATTGATTGGTTGATTGCCACTTACTTTTCAGGAAATAAAGAAGCAAAAAACACACTTCTCTCTTACTGGAATTCGGACGTAAAACTTCAACAACTTCATGATGAATTTATTGAAAATACTGTGTCTAATTTTTACTTGCCTCTGGGTGTAGCTCCAAATTTCATTATTAATCAAAAGGAATTTACAATTCCTATGGTTATTGAAGAAAGTTCTGTAGTAGCTGCTGCATCTAAAGCAGCAAAATACTGGGGTGCTCGAGGTGGATTTAGAACTACTATTCTGGGACAAGAAAAAATAGGCCAAGTGCATTTTATGTATACTGGTGCTCCTGAAAAGTTATCCTCTTTTTTTAAATCAATAGAAGCGCAATTTCATAAAGACACAGCCGGAATTACTAAAAACATGATTGCCCGTGGTGGTGGAATTTCATCTCTTAAACTTGTAAACAAAACTCAGGAACTCAAGGGTTACTATCAATTGCATGCTTGTTTTAATACCGTTGATTCAATGGGCGCAAATTTCATTAATTCTTGCTTAGAACAGTTTGCCAAAACATTAGTGCGAGAAGCTGCTCTTGATGAAACCCTTAAGCATGAAAATCCGATAGAAATTATAATGAGCATATTATCTAACTACGTTCCTAACTGTTTAGTTAGAGCTGAAGTTAGTTGCTCAATAGACGATTTAGAATCCGAAGAAGGGCTTACTAAAAGAGAATTTGCAGAGAAATTTGTTCGTGCCATAGAGGTTGCCCGAATAGAACCCCACAGAGCAGTGACTCACAACAAAGGAATAATGAATGGTGTTGATGCTGTAGTTCTTGCAACTGGAAATGACTTTAGAGCTGTTGAAGCAGGAATACATGCCTATGCATCCAGATCAGGTCAGTATAGAAGCTTAAGTGAAGCGTCGATTGTTGGAAACGAATTTCATTTTTCACTAGAAATCCCTCTAGCAATTGGAACCGTAGGTGGATTAACCAATTTACATCCCTTAGTCAAATGGTCTATACAATTATTAGAACTTCCAACTGCCTCGCAACTGATGGAAATTATAGCCGTTGCAGGTTTGGCACAAAACTTTGGAGCATTGCGTTCTTTGGTAACTTCTGGGATTCAAAAAGGCCATATGAAAATGCATTTGTTGAATATATTAAACCAACTCAATGCCAATACGGTTCAAAAAGAAGCTGCGGTTGAACATTTCAAAACTACACCCGTTAGTTTTAGTGCTGTTAACGAATTTTTAAAGAATTTTAATGGTTGAGTTTTATAGTCCCGGAAAATTACTAATTACCGCAGAGTATTTTGTGCTAAGTGGTGCTAAGGCATTTGCACTTCCTACCCAACAAGGCCAAAGCATGCGAGTTACCCCTATTGAGGAAGGTGTTATTCGATGGAAAAGCCATACTGACACTGAAGATGTTTGGATGGATTTGACGCTGTCTTTAGATAATTTTGAATGTATATCATCCAGAAACACCGCGTTACCATTGATTCAAAAGTTACAGGATATTTTAAAGTGTGTACGAACAATGGAGCCTAAATTCTGTAGTACTGGATTTGAGGTGAGTACAGCTTTAGATTTTGATCGAAATTGGGGTTTAGGCTCTTCTTCTACGTTTATTCATAACATAGCCCAGTGGGCGTCTGTAAACCCCTATGAGTTGCTTGACCTTACCTTTGGAGGTAGCGGTTATGATGTTGCAGTAGCGCATGCAAAAAGCCCACTGTTCTTTACGCGTAATCAATACGCCCCTTTAGTTGAGTTAATTCGATTCGATCCTCCTTTCAAGGATCAACTCTGCTTTGTGTATTTAAATCAAAAACAAGACAGTCAAAAAGAAGTTGCGGCATTCTACAAAGGCCGAAACCCTTCTCCAAAAGAAATAGATCAAATCAGTAAAATTAGCGTCGCAATAACAAAGACTAAGACACTTGATGCGTTTAACGAACTTCTTGTTGCACACGAAAAACTTGTTGGACTCTTACTAAAACAAACTCCAATTAAAGAACTTTTATTTTCTGATTTTGAAGGAGAAATTAAAAGCCTTGGAGCGTGGGGAGGAGATTTTATCTTAGCTACTGGAAATTCAAGTACCCATTACTTTAAAGAAAAAGGATACGCTACAATACTACCCTACGCTGATATTATTTCGATACGATAAGGCACAAAAAAACCTCTGTGAACAGAAGTTTTTTTTGTAAAAATTATTTTTTGGGTCTTAGTAATATAAAGAACGATTATCAATAATAGTAGCTGAAGATTCTAATGCGCCTATAACTAAACGAGCCACTTTTTCTCTTTCTAGTTGAGATAAAGTATTAGCATAAAAAGTATAATCATCTAGGTCTTGAACGTTATTACGAGCAGAAACTTGAAGCATGTAAACACCTTTGTTTCCAGTAATTAAGTTAGAGGTTTGATTTACATCTAAAGCAAAAGCAGCTCCAACAACATAAGGTTCAACGCCTGCACCAACAAGGGTAGCGCTTTTTTGATTTAAAGCTAAAGCAGAAACAACTTCAACGCTGTTTGCTGCTGCTAAGTCTTGAAGTGATGCGATTTCTTTATTCGCCTTTAGAATCATTTCGGCTTTCTTTTGGTTTTTGATGATTTGAGTAACTTCGTTACGAACCTCATCAACAGATGCTAAACCTTTATCTTTAATAGATGTAAGTTCTACAATTGCATAACCACCATAAGAGAGGCTAAAGCGTTTTACAGATCCAACCTTTGAGTCGGAGTCAAAAGCCCACTGAACTATTGATCTTTGATTAGGTAATCCAGGAAGGTTTTCATCCAACACATCTATAGGGTTTACCGAACGTAAGTTATAATTTCCTTTAGTTGCTAAAGCAGTGAAATCTTCTTTTGCTGATCCCATTTCGAATTGAGTAGCAGCCTGAAATACATCGTTAGAGGTTTTCTCTGAAGGAAGAATTTTTTGGCTCACATTAGCCAAAAGAACCAAGTCTTCTTTTCCTGTAATTTTTACTACATGAAAACCATATTCAGTTTCAACTAATCCTACAGAACCTTCGCGAGCCTTATTTGCATACTTATAAAACTTATCTGTGATTCCACCTTCTTGAAAGAATCCTAAATCACCAGCGGATGTTTTAGTAGGGCCGTCAGAAAACTGAGCTGCTAATACTTCAACTTGTTTTGGGTTTCTTCGAGACTGTCTTAGGTATTTATTGGCAAGTTTTTTTGCTTCTGCTTTTGACCTTGTTACTCCCGGGCCTGTTGCAACTGCACCTTCATAGGCAACCACAATATGACTAGCACGAATAGAGGCGTTTTTTTTGCGGTCTAATAAGCGTGTAATTTGATACGAATCTATATCGATGTAAGGTCCAAAAACGTCCCCCTTCTTTAGGTCGTAGATGATACTCGCATATTCTCTTGGAAGTCTTGATTTTGGGAGGTATAAAGAGTCAAACCCTTCTTCAGAATGTTTTTCTACAAATTCCTGAACCTTTGAGATTGACTTTAACCCTTGAATTGTATCTGTAAGTTTAGATATTTCGTTATACTCAATTCGATCTTCTTTTAAAGCTTCTAAACTGTTTCTAAGTATGGTTCTGTCTTCTTCTGTAGGTGTTTCTAAAAAAGAAACATATTGAATCCCTCTACTAGCTTTGGATTCGTATGAAGAAGCGTTTTTCTTAATGTAAGATTTAATTTCTGAATCCTTTACAGCAATCAAGGTGTCGTTTATACTTGAAAATGGGATATGAACATAATTTAGATCCACATTGTCATTTTCTATATGATAAAGAATTTTAGCTTCGTTATTAGTGATGCTAGAAGAGGCTTTAATTAAATCAAAGTATATTGATTCTCTAGCTGAAGAAATTATTCCAGCTTCTTGAGATTCCCATTGCTCATATGCTTGTGGATTTTCATCCCTCATTTGTAAAATAAAATCGGCAAATAAGCCAAAATCAAAAAAACCAGCCTCATTAATAAAACGGGGGTCGGAGTTTATAGATTCTGTAGATGAAACTACTTGCTCAATTTGTTCTTTTCCAGCATCAATACCAAGCGTATTTAATTCTGCTTCAAAAAGCGTCCTTTGAACGTATTGATTCCAAACAGCATTTACTGCCTGAATCGTAGAATATCCATATTGACGTTCCGTTTGGTCAACAAGAAATCTAAAGTTTTCAATTTTAATTTTCTCATCATTAACGGTCCCAATAGGGTCAGTTGGCCCTGTATCTCCTGCTCCACTTCCGAAAATTCCAGAAACAATAAAAGCAAATAATGCAAGTCCTATGATTAGAATTAGAAAGAACGACTGTTGTCGGATTTTACCTAATATGGCCATCGTATGGGTATTTAAATTTTTATTAGTTGCGAAAATACAATTTCCTTAGCAATAATAAAAGGGAATAAAATTATAATGTAACTTCCGATTGTGTTGAGGAGCCGTATTTCACTAATCTTTTAAAGTCAGCTGGATACGTTCTATTTTAGTAGAGGATGCTTCTAGGATTTTAAACTCATATTGCTCTAAAGAAAAAACATCTCCTTGTAAAGGTATTTCTTCAGAAATGTGCACAACTAAACCACCCAATGTTTCATAAAATTCTTCCTCTGGTAAAGAAAAATCATAGGTAGTATTGAGGTAATCGACTTCTAATCGGGCAGAGAACTCAAATTTATTTTTGTTGACTTTCAACTCATAATGATCTACTAAATCATGTTCATCTTCAATTTCTCCAAACAATTCTTCCACGATGTCTTCGACAGTGATAATTCCTGAAGTACCTCCATATTCATCCAAAACAACTGCTAAACTCTTTCTTTTTCTAGTTAGCCTATTTAAAACATCATTGATTGGGAGCGGTTCGTGAATAAATTCAACAGGCAACAGAATACTTCGAATTGACTTGGGCTTTTTTAGGAGTTCAAAAGCATGAACATAGCCTAAAATATCATCTACAGAATCTTGATATACGGGTATTTTTGAAAGGCCTGTAGTCATAAAAAGCTTTTTGAGGTCCTGGATACTTTTGTCAATATCGATACTAACAAGTTCTGCTCTGGGAACCATAACTTCTCGTGCCTTAAGATCTGAGAATTCTAATGCATTTTGAAAAATCTGAATTTCAGAATCTAGTTTTTTTTTGTCAGATACAGATTCAACTTGTTTTTCAATGTAATCACCTAGCTCCCCTTTAGAAAAGGATATTTCGGCAACCTCAGCAGCGGTATTGAAAAAGAGGCGAAGAAGACCATCTGTTATTTTGATAATAAAAAAGGTTATTGGGGCGAATAAATAATAAAAGAATGCCGCCGGAATGATGAAAAACTTGATCAGTTTATTGGCGTAAAGTTGAAAAAAAACTTTGGGCAAGAACTCAGCCGTCAAAAGTATAATAACTGTTGAAATCATGGTCTGATAAAACAAGATGCTTATGGCCAAGTTTGCTGAATCGGCTTCTGGAAATAGTACATTAATAATTCTATCTCCCATGAAAATACCATAAACAACTAATGAAATGTTATTGCCGACCAACATGGCTGCAATAAATTTAGAGGGAGTTTCAGTAATGCGGGTTAAAATTCGGGCAACAATGTTCCCTTGGTTTTTTTCAATTTCAAGAAAAATTCGATCGGACGAAATAAAAGCTATTTCTAAGCCTGAAAAAAAAGCTGAAAGTATTAAGCATAGTATGATTACAATATCAGTGGCAATCATTTAGGGTTTTCTATTGTTAAATTTCTTTCGATAGTTTCTGCGGAACAAAAACATAAATACAGAGAGTGCAGCAAAGCCTATGAATAAGTATGCTTTATTAGGTTGAACATCCCAAAGGGTAATTACCTCAAAAACAGACACCGTTGCTATAACGATGTAAAGGAATTCTGATATTTTATGAAATTTCATTAAAATGTTTTTTGTTTTATTCTGGAGCTGTTTCTTCTTTGACAGCCACTGTGCCTGTTAATTTACCTGTCTGAAATTTAGTGAATTCTTTATTGGTATCCAATCGGTTTGCCAAGACATTGTATTCTGGCCCAACAAAACGAAACTCACGTTCTGTAAAAATCCAATCGTTAGAAGCATCCCAATAGAGTTGCTCTGTATTAAGAATGGAGCCATCGCTAGATGTTAAGCTTACATTTCCGACCAAGTCGATTATCTTAGTACTGTTGTAAAGAGTTCCAAAATCAGCCAGCACAATGTTTTCGTTCATGAATTCATCCAAAAAGGTAACTTTAAGACCTTCAGGGAATTCTGAATAAGGTAAGGAAAGATTGGAGTAATCTAAATACAGAGGAGCCTCTAGAATGGCTTTTACTCGAGTAGAGTCGGTATATACCATTCGGATGTTATAGCCTGTTCCTGCAGGAGCTATTTTGTCTGAATCTAAGTTTACGGGTTGGGTGTTAGACAAATCACAAGAACAAAAAAGGGTTGTCGCAAAAACGACAACCCTTAGTTTATATTTTAACAGATGGCTTAACATTTACAAATTTGGGACAGTGACACTGGACTTAATCCAGCAATTAAATTTAATTGAAGTTCCTGCGTTACCCTCTGTAAAGATGTCTGTTTTGGTAGGCGCTCTTCCTTCGTATGATAGCGCTGCTTTTTCTGCATTTTTCTTTAGAGAAGCATCTACTTTTCCTGCTTTTCTAGCGACCTTTGCTGCCAACCAGTAAACTGCTCTTTTTTCAAATTGTGTGTTTCCACAGTCGTTTGCAGAACTAGCATACAAACTTGCAATCATTAAATGAGCTTTCCCTAGGGAAGGCTGATATTTAAGGGCTTTATTGGCGTAATTTCTAGCAGTGGACTTTAGACCTCGTGCTTTAAATTCTAATGCAATTTTATATAAAGTTTTTGCTTTTTTGTAAGGATCTGTTCCTAGAGAAATAGACTCTTCATAGTAGCGTAGTGCTTCGTTATTATCTCCTCTTTTATCATTAAGTATTCCGAGATAGTAAGCCGAGTTTGCTGAAGGTGCTAAAGCATGTAATGCCTCTACGATGGTTACAAATAATGGATCATCTGAGCATTCCTTTGTTTTCATTCGTGACGCTGCTCTGTTTAACCAAACTGCATCTCCTTTGTTTTCTTCAAAGTTACGTTGATACAATGGAATTAAATTTTCGCAAGATGATTCTTTAGATATGATTGCATCTAAATTTGAAAGAAAAATACCGATGGCTTTGGAGTTTGTGTCGAATTTCTTTTTGTCTTTCAAATCTTTGTTAGACATTCTGTTTCCATCTTCTTCTTTTTTCAAAATAACATCGAGCTTCATAGAAAGTTTTGTCCCTTCAAGTTCAAATTTTTCTGAAACTTCTTCATATTTATTGAATAATTTTTCGGGTGTAACTCCAGAGGCTCCAGATTTATATAAATCATACATTGTTTTGAAGTAGTTATACAATCCTCTTGGGTTTGTAAAACTAGCAATATCTTCGGTAAAGGCTTTGTCAAAAGTGTCATACACTTCTTTGGGGGTTCCAATTTTGTATGTAATCATGGTTTGAGCTTTGCTCGCAAGAATACTTCCAACGGCACTCTTTCCTTTTTTGATTGGAAAGTTTTGAATCCATTGATCATAAAGTTTCATAAGGTCTTTCACTTCTTGTTGCCTGGCAGCCCCTTCTGATTTTTTTATTCTGTTTTTTAGAATACGTTCTCCGTAATTGTAAATTGCTAAACTAGCTTTTGGACATTCATTACGAACAGAGATCCACGGAGCATAAGCTGCATCGTAATTTTTTACTTTTGCCGATTCAACAAAAATAGATAAGTTTTGAGCACAAGTTTCACCCAGTTGTGCACTAACAAAGCTAGAGCTAAGAATGAAAGTTATAATTAAGAAATTGGTTAGAGTTCTCATGATAGTATAATTAAGTTAATTAAATTTTCTTTTTATAAACCAGATATCATTTAGGGATAAGCCTATAATTAAATTCCAATAAGATTCCTCAATAAGACCATTGTTTTTACTTCCGCGTTTACCAAATTCAAGACCTATGTTTGCATTTGAATATCCTGCCATAGGTAAACTTACTCCAAAAGATATGCCAGTTTCTTTAAGCGGCTGATTATTGAACAAAACACCAGTGTCTTCTGAACGAAATCCTGCGCGGTATACGATTCGTTTCCAGTAACTGGTAAATGAACTATAGTCTGGCAAATAAAACCCTCCCAAAGAGAGGCGATTTCCATTTGCATACGTTATGTTGTCGAGTGATATAAAGTTATTTACATAACCCCCTGAATTACGAACTGTATATTGTCCACCAATAAGCCATTTTTTTTCTTTAGATATTCCCAGTCCAAATGAAAATTGATTTCCTAAAGATATCTTGGTCTCTTTTAAGTTGAAAGCTTCTAAATCTACATTTTCAAAATCACCTAAATTTTCGGTAGTAATAGATCTAGTGAAAAAAACACTTTCATTTGAAGATGTTAAACTATTACTAGGAACGTAGAATGCCATTGCATCTAGGCGGATTTTGTCTTTTAGAGGTATTTTTAATTGAGTTGCAAAGCGGTAATTGAAACCAACTAAAGAAGATGTTTTGTTATAAAAAGATCCATAGTCTATGTTTTGCTCCTGTCTTGATGACTCGTTTTTAATTTTCCCAAAATTATAATTAGCGCTTACACCAAAATTTAAAAAGCTAAAAACTTTAAACCCAACAGTAAAAAAAGTTTGATTTAAGCCCCCAGAACCTTCGTTTTGATTGACAACATTATTAATATCGTCTCCTTGAATTACAGATTGCAAGCGATATCCAACCGAAGTAGCCGGTAAAATACCAAACCCAAAGGTGAACTTTTTTGTAGGAATTGCGACTATAAAATAATCAAGAGATGCGGAAGCTATGGTCTCGTTAGTTTCATTAGAAGATAATTGTGTGCTTTTGTAATTCAACCCAAGGCTGTAGGTTACTAATTTAAGGTCACCAAAACTCGCTGGATTATTTAGGTTAGCGTGCAGGGAGTCTGAATAAATATCAAGACCACCCATATGCCTGTTTATAGCGTTACCTTTAAATGCTAGTTCACCCAGACCTCCTATAGAATAGGGAGACGAGGTGTTACTTTGGCCGAAAATAAAAGAAGACCCTGTAAGGAATATTAAGAAGTATATATATTTCAAAGTTGTTTTTTGTTGAGTTCTAAGATATAATCCAAACCTTTCACCAAAAAATTAGGATGGGCAAATATGGGGTTTTTTAATCGTTTAGACAACTGCAAGCAGTCTCCACCTGTTAAAATTATTGTTAAATTCTTGTATTTTTTTCTAAAATACTCAATTTGACCGGTAATTTCATAAAAAACTCCTTGAAAAACTCCCACCTGAATAGATGTTTTAGTGTCATCTCCTAAGCGTTTCTCGATCGTTTTGTTTTCAACCAGAGGTAACTTCCCGGTAAATTCTTTTAAGCCTTTATAACGCATATTGTAACCTGGAGAAATAATTCCCCCTATGTAGGTATTGTCCTGTTTTAGAATGTCGTAAGTAATACAGCTCCCAATATCTATTATTAAAACATTTTGATTTGGATACATTTTTGATGCAGCGGCAACAAGACCAACTCGATCTGCACCTAGCGTTTTTGGTGTTTTATATTCACTTTGAAAAGGAAAACGCCAAGAACTTGACAATTTAAAAATTATTTTTGACTCAAAGACGTTGCTTAAAAAACCCCAATCTAAGCCCCGGACATCACAAATCAGAACAGAACTAATCTGAGGATATTCAGTATGTACCTCCTTAAAATGCTGATATAGAGGATCCACATGTTTGGTTAAGACCAATGCTCCTGCCTCAAAAAAGGCAAGCTTTATTGCACTATTACCTGCATCAATAATCAAATTCATAGTTCAAATTCGTTTCTGCTAAAATAAACAATAAGAAATTTAGATAAAATGTTTTGTGGAGAATTAAAAAGGACGTTATATTTGCACCCATCTAAAAGGTACCTTAGCTCAGTTGGTAGAGCAATGGACTGAAAATCCATGTGTCCCTGGTTCGATTCCTGGAGGTACCACATTTTAACCCTGTAAGTCATTGATTTACAGGGTTTTATTTTTTTAAGATCCTAATTTGTTCCAAATCTTGTTCCAAATATGGGTATTTTTTA